>Ga0213830_1000114_pt1 | contig 135745 bp, 119 predicted proteins | sample SWATP11_FD_161661 | JGI IMG/M metagenome (GOLD analysis project Ga0213830, IMG submission 161661) | Coastal seawater microbial communities from Marineland, Florida, United States - SWA TP1 #1 | ecosystem: Environmental > Aquatic > Marine > Coastal | place: USA: Florida | collected 2016-08-06 | reverse complement strand
ACGACTTCACTTTTTATGTCAACACTTAATTTTAATCTTTTTCTTAAGAGAAAGTTTTAAGATTAAGTTTTATTTGACTCGACATCGTTTTGATTTGCTTTTCAGCGTCTCGCCCCGTGTCAGTGGGTGCGCATTATAGGGAGAAATTAAAAGTGCGCAACCCCTTTTTGCAATTAATTTTAAAGAAAGTGTTCAACCGCTCAAAAAGAGAACAAAAGCACTGAAAACACCGTGTTTTTATTTGTATTTTATACAACCCTTTCTTTTTAGGCCCCCGAAAACTAAAAAAGCAGGCCGGAGCCTGCTTTATAAAAGACCTATAACATGAATATTAGAACTTATATTCAATACCAAGACCTAAGTAATCTTCTTCTGTACCTTGGTCTTCATCAACTGTTGAGTAGAAGCCATATAGTTTTGTTGATTTATTTAGCTTGTGATCAATACCAACACTGAAACCATCTACATCTTTTGAATCTACTGCATCAAAGTCAATTGTTTGATACTGCACTTTAAAGGTGTTCTTACCGAAACCATATGCTGCATTTAATAAGAAGCCGTCAGCAGTACCTGTGCCGTCTACTTTTTCTTGCTTCTGATACATAGCACCTAATTTAAGTGCGTCAGTTGCTTTAAATTGACCTGTAACACGTAAAGCATCATAACCTTTCACTTCACTGTCACCGGCAACAGCAACATAATAGTTAGATTTCTTAAGTGCTGAATCACCATATGTGATTGCACCTGAATAACCGTTTTCGCCATCAGTTTTATCTTCAGCAATAAAAGTAGCGAGTACTTTAAAGCCATTAAAGCTTGCTGATTTGTATGACACAGTATTGCCTAAGCGGTTTTCACCTTTAAACTGATTCTTCACATCTGCTTCTAAATCATTGAACTGATCAATCTTACCTTGAGATAATTTGAAAGCAGTATCATTGCGACCTATTACAACTTCACCAAAAGCACCTTTTAAGCCTACGTACTGGCTTCTAGCTGTGATATTGTCGCTATCACCCTTTGAATCAGCATCAGATACATCAACTTGGAACTCAAGCTTATAAATTACTTCTAGGCCACCATCTAGTTTTTCTGAGCCTTTGAAACCAAAGCGTGACGAATTGCTTTTAATTTCTGTCGCACTTCCAGCACCTTCATCGCTTGATTGAACAGATACGTTTGCTTTGCCGTAAACTTTAACATCTGCGTGAGCATTTGCAGATAACGCACCTAATACAGCAAGTAGAAGTGTTGATTTAACTAGTTTCATGTAATTTTCCTCAATATCGCAACACATGATGATTCAAAACAACGCTAGTTTCTCAGCAGTTAATGACAGAAATATTACACACAACATATTACAGTCAAATAATTGCAAACAAACTGCATTAAAAAAGTCATAAAAGTATGTTTCAGCTATAAATTATAGAAGAGTAATAATTTATTACTTAATTTAAAAAATAATCTTTATCACCTTGCCTGAAGGTAATTTTGTGTTGAATTGCGTAATAGATAGGTTAAGGTTAATAATAATGAATAGGTGAATTACCGAGCGAGTACTGAGTGACACGTCGAATCCTGATTATCGAAGACACCCCCACCATTGCGAGAGTGCAAAAACATATTGCAGTTTCAGCTGGCTATGAGGCTGACATTGCAGAATCACTAGCGCAAACCAAAGAGCTACTCGACAATAATAGTTACTTTTGCGCAGTTGTTGATTTCATTTTACCTGATGCACCTAACGGCGAAGCGATTCACTATACTGTGAACTCGGATATCCCCACGATTGTCATGACTGGTAACCTAGACAATCAAACTCGTGAAACTGTCGAAAAATACCCAATCATCGATTACATCACCAAAGAAAATAAACAAGCTTACCAATATCTTAAAAAGCAACTTATGCGTTTGCCTCGAAATGAGTATGTAAAAGTATTGGTTGTTGATGATTCCCGTCAAACCAGAAATTACATCAGCTCTCTATTAGTGAGACATAAGTATAGAGTTCTTGAGGCATGTGATGGTATTGAAGCCCTCGAAGTATTAAAGCAAAACCCAGATATCTCTGTTGTCATCACTGACAATGAAATGCCAAACATGAATGGCGAAGACTTGTGCAGTGAAATACGACTGCAATATTCTAATGATGAAAAAGCCATTATCGGTATTTCTAGCTCTAATGCATTACACCTCTCAGCTCGATTCATAAAGAGAGGCGCGAACGACTATCTTCGCAAGCCATTTAACGCAGAGGAGTTTTATTGCAGACTCAGCCAAAACGTCGATATGCTTGAATATATAGCCACAATAAAACGCCAAGCTAACTCTGATTATTTAACTGGCTTACCTAATCGTCGTTACTTCTTTGAGTTTACTAATAAGTCATTAAGACAAAAAGCCGCTTCAAATAATGAAGTGGGACTAGCCATGATAGATGTAGATCATTTTAAAGCTATTAACGATAACTATGGTCATGATGCTGGTGATGAAGTGCTAAAAGCCCTTGCTCAAGCATTTGACTCTCACTTCCCTGGTCAACTTACCGCTAGATTAGGAGGTGAAGAGTTTGCCGTTTATTTTGCTAATGCTACGCAAGAAGAAAGTTTAGCTTTATTAGATAAATTTAGAGATTATCTCGATACACATAGCGCCGGATTAACCAAACACAATATTCACTTTACGGTATCAATTGGTGTTTGTAGAGCTGTTAGTAAAAATGTTGATAGTCTGATAAAAGAAGCTGATATAAAACTTTATGAAGCGAAGCATTCTGGCCGTAATAAAGTGATCAGTTAATTTAGAGTAAGTGGCTGGCATTACAATGCAGCCACTTAAAATATTCTATTATTTCTTTTTGCTTGCCCTTAAGCTGTCCCAACTATACAAAGCCAACGCCCCCCAAATACAAGCAAATGTCACAGCTCGTTCAATTGAGAACTCTTCACCATACAAGGTCACCGCCAAGGTAAACATGATACTCGGACCAAGATATTGAAACAGACCTAATGTGGAATAAGGTAGACGCTTCGCAGCGCCAATAAAACACAAAAGAGGTAAGGTTGTGACTACTCCAGCACTGACCAGCAATATATTTAGGATCACTTCATTATTAAACATATCTGAGCTCACCGTCGCAGGGGTCAAGTACCAATATATAATTGCAAACGGCATTAAGATAAGTGCTTCGATTAACAAGCCAGGTAGTGATTCTACTGGCATTTTCTTTCTCAAAAGCCCGTAGATTGCAAACGAGCTTGCCAACGCAAATGCCACCACAGGAAAAGAACCATACGCGATCACTTGTAATAACACCCCAAGTGAAGCAATCGCGACGGCGATGATTTGCCATTTTCGCAAACGCTCAGAAAGAAAGATGACACCAAGCAATACATTTAACAGTGGGTTTATGTAATAACCGAGACTCGCGTCGAGCATATGATCATTATTAACAGCCCAAATAAACAACCCCCAATTGAACCCGAGTAAAGTAGAGCTAACACAAAGCATCCCCAATAACTTTGGTTTCTTGATGACATGCTGGATCTGATGCCATTGCTTCGCAGCGAATACAATGAGAATTAAAAACAGCACCGACCAAATCACTCGGTGAGTCAAGATCTCTAGTGCCGCTATAGATTCAATCTGTTTAAAATAGATGGGTGCCATGCCCCACATTAAAAATGCTAAGACAGCATAAAGGTAACCCTGTTGGGTCTGATTATTTAGCATCAACACGACTCAAAAAGTAAAAAACCATTATACCTTGCTAAGCTGGTTGCAAATAGACAGAAAATAGGAACTTACAGACATAACATGACAGCTGCGTGTAAACCGTCAAACACAACAGCGCAAATAAATTTACAGACAAGCCATGCAAAAGCCACTAAAATGCCCGCCATGAAATCAGACCCTATCTGCGAACATTCAACCCTTGCTAAGCAAGCATTAGAAGACACTTTTGGCTACAGTGAATTTAGAGCTGGCCAAGAGGCTGTAATTAATGCGGCATTAAGTGGACAAGATACGCTCGTCTTGCTGCCTACCGGTGGTGGAAAATCATTATGTTATCAAATCCCAGCGCTTTTATTTGATGGCGCAACGGTCGTCATTTCACCCTTGATCTCATTAATGGAAGACCAAGTCTCTCAGCTTCAAGCTATTGGCGTTAGTGCAGCATACATCAATAACACCGTAGATTTTACGCAGCAAAATGCGATTTTTAATCAATTAGCTGAAGGTACATTAAAGTTACTTTATGTTGCACCAGAAAAAGCACTGCAGTTTGATTTTATTCAAAGGTTAAAGAACTTAAACATTCGCTTCTTCGCGATTGATGAAGCCCACTGTGTATCTCACTGGGGGCATGATTTCAGGCCGCATTACCGTCGCTTAAGTGAACTCAAACAACACTTTCCTCACTGCCCTATGATGGCCTTAACGGCGACGGCAGATATTGCGACACGCCATGATATTGCACACCAACTTGGGTTAAATGCACCTTATATTCATACAGGCAGTTTTGACAGACCAAATATTCGCTACACCATTGAAGAAAAGTTCAAGCCTCTTTCTCAGCTCATGCGCTATTTACGCGATCAAAAAGGCCAAAGCGGCATTATTTATTGCACCAGTCGTAAGCGTGTAGACGATATTTCAGAAAAGCTTGCCGAAGCTGGCTTTAATGTCGCCGCATATCATGCCGGCATGAGTAATGATCAGCGTCAATTTGTACAAAAAGCCTTTGCCAGAGACGATATCAATATTGTTGTTGCAACCGTCGCATTCGGTATGGGTATTAATAAATCAAACGTACGCTTTGTACTGCATTACGATATACCTAAGAGTATTGAGGCTTATTACCAGGAGACTGGTCGAGCTGGTCGTGATGGACTTGCCGCTGAAGCCATCATGTACTTTGATCCTGCTGATATAGGACGAGTAAAACGCTTTTTTGAAGATATTCCTGACGAAGCAAGACGTAAAGTAGAAGAGCAACGCTTTCAAGCAATGGCAAACTTTGCAGAGGCGCAAACCTGCCGTCGACAAATATTACTTAATTACTTTAGCGAATATCAGAGAGAGCCTTGTGGCAACTGCGATATTTGTCTTAATCCACCGAAACGCTTTGACGGCACTTTAGTCGCACAACAAGCGCTCTCTTGTGTGTATCGCGCGCAACAACGCTTTGGTTTAGGGTATATCGTCGATTTATTGCGAGGGGCAAACACCAGTCGAATTCGCGATAACGGACACCACGAATTAAGTACCTATGGTATAGGTAAAAGCCATAGTGTTGAGTATTGGTTAAGCATTTTGCGTCAGCTCGTTCATCATGGCTTACTTGCTCAAGACATAACACAAGGCGCAAGCCTTAAACTGACAGAAGCAGCAAGAGCCGTATTACGTGGTGAATATGTATTGCAATTGGCCGAACCTCGCTTACAAGCTAAACACATCTATCAAGATAAGTTGGCGCAATTTAATTACGACAAAAAGCTGTTCGCTAAGCTACGTAGCTTACGTAAAGAACTCGCCGATGCCGATGATGTACCGCCATATGTGGTCTTTAACGATAAGACACTGGCAGAAATGGCGCAGAAAATGCCAACTGATGATGCTGAATTCTTAAATGTGTCAGGCGTTGGTTTTAGTAAACTCAGCAAGTATGGCACACCGTTTATGCAACTTATCCGAAATTATTTAGCCGCGAGTTAATGATGACGCAAATTACCTTTAATACTGAATTTAATTTTCTTCAAATCGCACCTGATTTTTTCCCTGAGGCAGATGAATTTGCCTTCTGGGGACAAATATTCTTAAAACATGAAGCTATTTCTATTCTAGAAACTTCCGAAGGTGCAGATCGCCATCAAATACGCTTTTGTTGGCATGGACAAAATTTTAATCTTAACTTTGAACACTACAGCGAGAGTTTATGGGTAAGCCCTGAAGGGGTTGAAGCGGAACTTTTACTTGAGCAACTGCAACTATTTTTGCTTTCTACCCTCTCATAATAAATTAGACAGGCCTTCACTTTTCTGCTTAATATAATGATATAAAAGAGGATAAATAGCAGGAGGAAGAAAGTGTTTACAAAGTATTGTCAGCCAATATTGCTTTTATTCTCTACATTCTGCTTAAGTAGTGCTGCATTTGCAGAACCAAATATCTTCAACTCTCAAGAAAACAGCTGCAGTAATCAACGCCAAGACAGCAATGAAGACATCAACCTAAAGCGCCAACTCGACACTCAGCAAACTTTTCCCAAAGAGGCTGAAAACAAACGTATAACAAAAATCACCTTAAAACAGTTAAACGTTTTCGACACTAGCTTACCGGAAGAAAATAACTTTTTATTTCGCTTTGCAAATCATGCCCATATCACCACTGAACCCGATGTCATCCTAAGTACTTTATTATTTAGCCAAGGCTCAAAATATGACATCAAGGAATTAGCAGAATCCGAGCGTTTATTACGTCAACAAAATTATCTTTACGATGCCCGCATATATGCTGAAGAGACTTGTGAAGACGAAGTACATGTGACGGTTGTTACAAGAGACTTATGGACTTTGTTGCCCGACATTAGCTTTAGTCGCAGTGGCGGTGAAAACTCCTCACGCCTAGGCTTTAGAGAAACAAACTTACTAGGATATGGAAAAAGATTATCTTTTACCGCAACTGAAGATAAAGACCGGAATGGTTATTTATTTGTTTATGACGACCCAGCTATCTTATCGAGTCGCTACAGAGGTCGTATAGAGTATGCTGATAATTCAGATGGAGAACGGCATTATTTAGGGGCTTACCTACCGTTTTATTCCATTAAGTCGACGCATAGTTATGGGGTTTATACTTATGCGAATAAACGGGTAGAATCGATTTACTCTAGAAACGAAGTTGTTTCTGAGTTTCTACAGGACACTGAAATTAACGACGCTTATTATGGCTTCGCCGTTCAGGCACCTAAACAGTGGACACATAGATATACAGTGGGTCTACACAATGAACAACATCACTTTAGAGCCACACCTTACTCTTTTCTTGCTGTTGCTGAAAATCGAGCACTCACCTACCCATATTTTCAGGGGCAATGGCTCCAAGACGACTATATTAAGGTGCGTAATTTTGATTCAATCTATCGCACAGAAGATTTAAATTTAGGCTGGAATATTAAAGCCAAACTAGGTTACTCATCTAGTAATTGGGTCAATGATAGTAGTCATCTCATTTATCAATTCTCAGCTAGCAAAGCACACTATACGACCAAGCGAAGCTTGTGGCGATTTAACACTAGTGTGCAAGGAGAATGGAATTCTGAACAAAATGAAGCGCGTAACTTCATCGGTGCGGTTAACTTTCAATATTATCTTAATACCAGTATACAGCAGTCATGGTTTGCCAATTTATCATTAAAGTATGCAAAAAACTTAACGGCTGATAACCAACTCGTATTAGGTGGTGAAACCGGGTTAAGGGGTTATCCACTTAATTATCAACAAGGCAGCCGAAGCGCTTTAGTTAATTTAGAAAAACGTTACTACTGGGAATATGACCTGCTACAACTCTTCAAAGTGGGTGGCGCTGTATTCTTCGACATAGGAAAAATAACAGGAGAAGCCCAAGTTCCAGCCGATAACTCGCTGTTAAAAAATGTAGGCTTAGGATTAAGGCTAGCCCCAAGTAGAGCCAATGCAGGAACTGTTTTACATTTAGATGTCGCAGCGCCAATTGGCCGAGAAGACAATATTGATAGCGTGCAATGGTTATTCACGGTGAAGAACCGTTTTTAGAAATAGATGTTACTGTGCAGTTTAAAAATAACTGCAATATATTCATGGCGCTCTCGGCAGGGATCGAACCTGCAACTCAGCTTCCGGAGAGCTACGTGATATCCATTTCACCACGAGAGCACACGAACGTGACATATAGTAATGTCATTCCCTTGCAAATACTAGCATTTCACTTTCGGCTGATTAAATAACAATCTAAAACCTAAAATATTGATGCTTTTTAGCGATTTTTTACATTTTTGACTATGCTTAGATTTTAATTTACCAGTATTATAGACAGCAAATTACTACGTTTTATTAACATAAAGCACCGTGTAATGCGGTAACAACAACAATAAAAGCTTAATACATCAAGAGGAAGCTATTATGAGCCAAATGACCACGCAGCAAGTTGCTGAGTTTTTAGAAGTTAAAGTGGAAAGAGTGAAAAGACTTGCTCGTGAAAATCTATTAATCGCAAAAGGTGAAGACGCACAAGGTGATCCGGTATTTGATCAAACTGATGTAGAAAAATATAAAGAATTAGCAAAGCGCTTAGGTGGTATTTAATCGCTTTAATTGTAATGCGTGTGAAGTGGCTTTTTCTACTTCACCTCGCGCATCATACCAAGCGATACACAACAAAAGGTAAGCAATCCTAAAACCTCTTAATTTCTCTATTGCATAATCGGGTACTACACTGCTCTTACTGCCATAATAGACATTCAGCATCCATACTATTTCATCATTCGTGAGCTGAAAGCTGGTTACCAAACCAGCTATGTCGAAGTAAATATCGCCAACTGCCGCATATTCAAAATCAATCACAATCACTCCAGCTTCAGTTGCTATTACATTTTCTCTAACTAAATCGTTATGACAACACCCTTCTTCTTTTGGATAACTATCAAGTAAGCGTAAGCAGCACTCTAACTCTGAATTAAAACGCTTTTTAAATGACGTGCTTAAATCAGACAATGCTTGTTTCAAATCAAGAGAGACAGGTAAATTGACCAATGGTTGTTGATGTACTGCAGAGATTGTCCCCACCAAATTACATAATCGTTTTTTATCTATGTCCTCAGCCACTTCATCCATATAAGTGAATAACGCAACTTTAAGGCATTCATCCCAGCGAATGACCTCTTGAATATTGGACTCTGATGTTGCTATTAGGCCTTGAAAAGCAAGGCTTGGAGAAGGAAGGTCATTTTGATAAAGCTTCAGCAAATATTTATTCTGTTCTACAACAATTAAATAATTATGATTACTAAGCCCTGATGTGATTTGGTAACATGCTTTAACTTGCCTGAAGGCAAAAGATTCGGCAACGAACCCTCTTACTTCATCAGGCAAGTTTTGGAAACTATAGGCTCGCAAGTGGTAAGCCATTTCTTTGCTCGTGCTCTTCGTACCAACGTTTGTAGCCCCAACAGGCTATAACCGTATAAAACACAAAAAGTACAAATGTCGGGTAATATCCTTTCTCAAAGAATAGGTACATAGATGCGGCATTGATGATTATCCAATATAGCCAATTCTCTAATACCTTTTTAGCCACTAAATACGTTGTCATCACGGCAAAACAGGTTGTAAAACTATCTAGATACGCAAAATCAGCATGGGTGTAGTTGTCCATCACAAAGCCGACACTTGTTGCCGTTAAAGCGGTGACAATGATGATGTAAATATGCCTCAACAATGGCCAAGAAATAATAGGGGCGATTGAATCAGGCTGCTTGCCTTGTTGCCACATATACCAACCCACTACCGCCATCACCATGTAATACACATTTAATGCGGATTCCATCAACAACGCACCATTCCAATACATAATGGTATAAATAAACGTACTAAGAAACGCCGCAGGCCAACACCATTGATTCTCTTTCACAGCTAAAAAGACATAAGCCAGAGAAAGTATGACCGCGATGTACTCCCAGCCAGACATAGCCGTGAAACCAGAAAGTGTGGTGCTTAAAAACTCAATCATTGTGCCGATAAGTCTCCAGAAATGAACTTACACACAAATACAATCTTCCCAAACTCTTCAAAAGAGCGTTTCATTTCTTGTTGAAGTACCGACATAACGAGGTCATATTCACCAAACACCTGTGTCGACATGGTATTGGTTAACACTTTAAGCTCTGGATGTGCATTTAAGCGCTCAATAAAGGCTTTGATAAAAGGGATATAGTCTGAGTGAAGAGGATATTTACTGATTTCAACAGAAAGCTGCATGTCGTGACTCCTAATAGGTACTTGTCACTATTGTAGCGCGTGATAACGTTGAAATATAAGTAATAGATAAAAATAAATGAGCGCGCTTTCGCACGCTCACACTAATTTATGCCCCCACGATACCTAATGGTGTTGCTGTTTTCCAAGCACCACGGGTAAAGTCAGGAATACTAATAGATTCACTGCGATTCGCGACTGACTGAGCTGAAAGAGGCGAGATCACCGACCAAGCTGCACCATCATAAACATCTTGATCTAGCGCTTCACCGTTGCGTAAACAATAAATCATGCGCCAGAACATTAAGAAGTCCATGCCACCATGGCCACCGTTGCGTTCTGCTTCTGCGCCCATTTTCTTCCACAGCGGGTGGTCGTATTTATCATACCAAGGCGTCATGTCGTGCTCCCACTCATGGAAGTTACCTAAATTGCCACCATTTTCGAGTGCGATACGATTTGGAAAGCCAGCAAATACCCCATTGGTACCTTGGATCAGGTTATGACGAGAATAAGGTCTTGGCGTGGTAGTATCATGTTGTACCATGATGGAACGACCTTTTACCGTTTTGATCATGGTGGTATTCATATCACCGGCAATATAGTTCAATTGATTACGCTGATGATCCGCGGGGAATTCTCGTTGTGCATAAGCCGCTCTACCCAACGCTGGAGAGCTCATTGAGGTTAAGTAATCAAAGCGGTCACCACGGTTAATGTTCATATATTGAGAAACAGGGCCTAAGCCATGTGTTGGGTACAAGTTACCATCACGCTTTGCATGCCAACCTGTTCGCCAAGAACCCGTTTTATGCTCGATTTCTTTCATTTGCCAACGTAGTTCATGAATATAAGCGGCTTCGCCATGCAATAATTCACCGAACAGACCTTGGCGAACCATATTAAGCACCATCAACTCATCACGACCATAGTTGACGTTTTCCATCATCATACAGTTTTTCTGAGTGCGCTCTGCAGTATCAACAATATCCCACATTTCTTCGACGGTGAGTGCCAAAGGCACTTCTACAAATGCATGTTTACCACTGTTCATAGTGTCAATGGCCATTGGCGCATGCCACTTCCAAGGCGTTGAGATGATCACAATATCGATATCATCACGGGCTAACATATCTTGATAGGCTAAATCCGCACCTCGGTACAATGCTGGTTTTTTTAAGCCTCGCTCAGCAAGGTAATTGGCAGAACGTTCCAAAACCTCGTCGTGGGTATCACAAATTGCGACAATTTCAGCGCCTTCAATGTGACTCATACGACGAACATGGCCATAACCTCGCTGACCAACGCCGATAAACCCGACTCTGACCACGTCCATTTTTGGTGCTATAAGACCAATAACCGATTTACCTTTTTGAGTCGGTACAAATGCAGTGCTTGAGTTTGATGTTTGCGCACACCCCGCAGCGACACTGGCCGCAGCTGCAACACCTGCGGCTTTGAGAAAGTCGCGTCTATTTAGTTGTTTCATTATTATTTTTCCTCTTTGTAACCACTTATACCAATCGGTGTAATTAAGTAGCCTATTTTGAGGTGGATAAAACTTTGCGATAGCAAGGCAAAAATTTTGCTGTTTAGTTATTCTAAATGATAAATTTTTAACACAGCTAGCGTGAGTTTTAGCTTCTCAAATTGGTTAAGTATTATGACTGATTGGTATTTACCCTAACCAATAAGTAAAGCGCTGTCATTCAGTTGCGACAAATATATGTTCCTATTTTGTTTTGGCACAAAAAAAGCGCCTATGGCGCTTTTTATATGTCTTAACTAATCAATTTAGCTGTGTATTAATTTTTCAAGTAACGCTTCTTTTGCGACCACATCTTGATATAACTTAAACTGATTTCTCGCTCGATGCAGATTGTGCTCACTGTGCTTAATCGCAAAGTAATTATCGCCATCCAAGTAATCGGTTAAGAAACGAAGACCAATCATAAATGGCATTACTTTCGCCCCCAGTAAAAAGCTTTGCTTTTCTTCTGGTGTAAGCTCATTTTCTAATGGTGAAACATAACCTTTAACTAAAGCGGCAAAAATTTCTTCTCGTACTCGCACATTATCAAGGTTTGTTGAGTCTTCTTCTTCAGGTGAGCAAAAGGTGCGCACCATATCACCAAAATCAAATAACCAATAACCTGGCATACAAGTATCAAGATCAATGACTGAACGTGCGCCATCGGTTTCTTTACAAAATAGCATGTTGTTGATTTTAGTGTCATTGTGACACGGTCTAAGTGGAATTGTGCCGTAGATAGATTCTAGTTCATCTGCAAGACCAAATTGCGCTTGGCAAAACGCAATTTCCTCTTGGCATTTTTCAGCTCTACTTTCACTATCGGCTTCAAGTTTGTCGTTAAACGCAGCAATTCGCATAGCAAGGTTATGAAAGTCAGGAATAACATGATGCAGTACTTGTGCATCAAAGTCTGACAATGCCAAGGCAAATTGGCCAAATGCATTCGCTGCAGTTTGTGCCTTATCTGGACAACTCACAACATCTTCGCTGTAACTCTTACCAATAAACTCTAGAGCACGCCACACTTCACCATCGACCCTCACTAAGTATTCTTCTGAAGCGGTCGGCAAATGCTTGATAATCTCTAGTTCATAATCGTTATTATCAGCTTTTTCTGTAAGGTGCTGTTCAATGGCTCGAGCATTTTCAACCAAATGTTCAGGATTAGGAAATACTTCGGTATTTAGCTTTTGCACAACCACAGCGCGCTCAGTATCTTTTAACAACATTGTGGTATTGATATGACCACTACCTATTGGTTTAATTGTGGCATTTTCATGGTCTAAACCAAATTCTTGCGACAAATGCTCAGCTATCGCAGTGTTAGTCATAGTCACCTCTGATACTGGTGTTATTGGCGTGATAGTTTGCTCATCCTTGACGATGTTCATAAATCTTTCCTGCTACGCTTGTTAATTCTTCTTTAAATGTAACACCAAACCAAAAATCAACGGCAGAGTAAACACGCACTGTAACATGCTCACTTTCTATACAGGCTTGGATGCAATTAGGTAAATAATACTCTTTTTTGACATCGCTGTCATAAGCTTCTAAGAATTTTTTAAAATCATTTTCAAGTTTAGCCATCAAGACGGGTGTAACCCCCCAAAAAGTCATAGAAGCTAAACTATGGCTGTCTAATGATTGTAATTTGCCCTCAATTTCTCCCACCAAACCATGTTCTGCTTGATGGATATTTAAGGTTTCAGTCACGCGCTTAAGCGATTGCTGCTCAATTTCACAAATACCTCGGTTTACTCCCCCTTGCTCAGAGAGCGTTTTTTCAATTGGGAAGGCAACCATAGCCATGCTGCTAATATCTTGCGATTGACTAAAGTGTTCTACCATTTGTTTGTAGGCATTGGGTCCGTAATAGTCATCAGCAGTGATCACAATAGCAGGGCCATTCACGTAAGGCTTTGCACATAATAATGCGTGCCCTGTTCCCCATGGCTTAGTGCGATGCTCGACTAAATGCTTAAACTCAGAAGGTAACATATCAATACTTTGTTCAACCAAAGTGATATGCATCGTCCTTGGGAGACGCGGCAAGATTGTTTGTTCTAATTCTGCTCGAACGGATTTATTAATGATTAATACCGCTTGCTTGATACCCGCATAGAATGCATCTTCAATGCTCAATTCCATAATGGTACGCTCAAGCTTGGGAAGGGGGGTAATTTGTTTATTACCACCAAATCGACTGCCAAGCCCACCGGCTAGCACCACAAGCGTCAAATTATTTTGCTCTGTTGCCATTTAAAATTGTTGACCAAAAATTAACAGGCGCAAGAGTGTACCAGCTTTAGGTCAGATAATCAGCGAAAAATTGTATACACATTAGTGGTACAAAGTGAGAATGCCAATACATTCTCACTAGGGCCTGTTTAATTAAAAACTTTGGCAAAGATATTTAACTTCTTGGTATTCCTCTAAGCCTTGCTTTGCCCCTTCTCGACCAAGACCCGATGCTTTCATCCCACCAAATGGCGCGACTGGGTTTGAGATAAGTGCTTCATTAATGCCCACCATGCCACATTCTAGACTGCTTGCTACACGCTGAACTTGTGCTATGTCTTGCGAGTAAAAATACGCAGCTAAGCCTTCATCAACCGAATTAGCCATAGTGAGTGCCTGATCTTCATCTTGGAAAGTTTGAATAGCGACCACAGGCGCAAAGATTTCACTTCGACTTATCTCCATACTTTGCTTTACCTCAGTCAGAATAATAGGTGCCATAAACTGCCCCGCTTTCTCTTCACCTTGATAAGCAAGCTTAGCGCCTTGCGCAACAGCATCTTCAACTAAGTTTTGTGCTTTTAGTTTCGCTTGTGTGTTAATCAATGGGCCAAAATCGGCATCTTCAGTAAAGCCATCAGCCACTTTTAACCGAGCAGTTTGCAACTTTAATTCTTCTAAAAATTCACCTAAGCACGTGTTTTGTACTAAGACTCTATTAGCTGCCACGCAAGTTTGACCCGCATTTCTAAATTTGGCCACCATCAACCCTTGCACGGCTTTTTTAATGTCAGCACTTTCAAATACCATAAAAGGCGCATTACCACCGAGCTCAAGAGAAGCTCGCTTAATTGACTGTGCACTTTGTGATAACAAAATTTGTCCGACTCGTGTTGAACCGGTGAACGTAATTTTTCTAACTTGTTTGTGTTCACAAAAAAACGCACCAAGCTGTGCAGCATCTTCTGTGACTAAGGTTTGAAAAGCCCCCGCTTCCATACCCGCTTGTAATGCAAGCTGACACAGCGCCAATGCACTTAATGGTGTATATTCAGATGGCTTTAGGATAAAACTACAACCCGCAGCATAGGCTGGTGCAACTTTTCGGGTGATCATGGCAAGAGGGAAATTCCACGGCGTAATGCCAAATACCACACCTACTCCCTGCTTAATAACTGACAATTGCTGAGTGGGACTATTGGCCGGAATGATTTCGCCATAACTACGGTGCGCTTCATCTGCAAACCATTTTACAAAACCCGCTGCGTAATCAACTTCAGCTAAAGATTCTTTTAAGACCTTGCCTTGTTCAAGGGTGACAAGTTCAGCCAATGCCTGCTTATGTTCTAATATCAAACTATGCCATTTTAATAACACATCGCTACGCTGTTTAGCAGTTGTTGATTTTAGCGCTTCAAAACATGTAATGGCAGCATCTAATGCCTGCTGACAGCCTGCCATATCAACCGATGAAAGTGTTTCAATTAACTGCTCGTTAGCTGGGTTATTTACGGTGAAAGTATCGCTACCTTGATGCAACTTGCCATTAATAAATGAGCTATTTAACGCCTTATGCCAATACATGCTTTATCTCCTTAAACAAAAAACCCGTAGTAAGAACTACGGGTTTTTCATAATCAAAATCGATTAGTGATCTTCATTCACTATGTTCAGGTTGTATTTTGGAATTTCTACAACCAAGTCTTCATCGTTAATGATTGCCTGACAGCCTAGACGTGATTCAGGCTCTAAACCCCATGCTTTATCTAGCATATCATCTTCTAACTCGTCACTTTCTTCTAACGAATCAAAACCTTCACGGATCACCACGTGACATGTTGTACATGCACATGACTTTTCACAGGCATGAGGAATTGAAATACCATTTTTTAAAGCGACATCCAGTACAGTTTGACCTGTTTTTGCTTCAATCGCCGCGCCTTCTGGGCAAAGCTCTTCATGGGGTAAGAAAATAATCTGTGGCATTACTTATACCTCGTCTACAGACTGCCCAGTAAGGGCTTGTTTAATTGACATATCCATACGGCGCGAAGCAAATTCACTACTTGCCGCATCTACAGCTTCAATGGCTGTTTTAATTTCATCTGGTGATGTCGCAGTTTCACGTAAATCAGCCAGCTTTTGCATTTCACTACGAAGTGCAGCTAATTCGTCATCATTTAATAATTGACTGTCTGTTGATAGAGAAGCTTCTAATGCTTCTAATACGCGAAGCGCTTCAACTTGCTGCTCTTTCAACATACGCGCTTGCATATCTTCTTTAGCATTGCTCATTGAATCTTTCAGCATTTGTGCAACTTGATCATCAGATAAACCAAATGACGGCTTAACTTGGATCTCAGCTTGCACACCCGTTGATTTCTCCATCGCCGAAACGCTCAACAGACCATCTGCATCCACTTTAAAGGTGACGCGAATGTGCGCTGCACCAGCCGCCATTGCGGGAATACCTTTTAAGCTAAATTTAGCCAGTGAACGACAATCATCTACCAGCTCACGCTCGCCTTGCAATACATGTAATGACATGGCCGTTTGACCATCTTTGAACGTGGTAAATTCTTGCGCTCGTGCTACTGGAATCGTGGTGTTACGCGGGATAATTTTCTCAACCAATCCGCCCATGGTTTCTAGACCTAGAGATAGTGGCAATACATCTAACAGTAACATGTCTGAATCAGGCTTGTTACCGACTAGAATATCTGCCTGGATCGCAGCACCGATTGCAACCACGCGATCTGGGTCAATAGAAGTCAGTGGCTTTTTATCAAAGAACACTTCAACTTGCTCGCGGATAACTGGCATACGGGTTGAACCACCCACCATAACAACTTGCAAGATTTCTTCATGCGATACATCAGCATCTTTTACCGCACGGCGACAAGCACGTAATGTCTTTTTCACTAACGGCATCACCATTTCGGCAAACTGAGCGCGTGTTACTGTCACAGTGTGAGCTGTATCACGTAGCTCTAAACCAACATTAACAGTTTCATAGCTAGATAGCGCTTCTTTACAAGCTTTGGCTTTATTGATGAATAAACGCAACTCTGAATTATTTAAATCATTAATTTGCGTTTGTGCTTTAAAATGCGCCACAAGTGCAGAGTCAAAGTCGTCACCGCCTAAACTTGAGTCACCACCCGTTGCTAAAACTTCAAATACACCTTGGTTTAAACGCAAAATAGAGATATCAAATGTACCGCCACCTAAATCGTAAACGGCGATCACGCCTTCTTGACCTGAATCTAGACCATAAGCTACGGCTGCTGCTGTTGGTTCATTCAATAAACGCAGTACATTTAGACCAGCAAGTTCTGCAGCATCTTTGGTGCTTTGACGCTGTGCATCATCAAAATAGGCAGGTACAGTGATCACTGCACCTTTAATGTCTTCACCAGCAAAGCTGGCTGTTGCACGTTCTTTAAGTGACTTTAAAATCTCTGCTGATGCTTGTACTGGGTTGATTGCACCCACTACAGTATTAATGGCTAAGCTGCCATTATTTTCCACGAACTCATAAGGCAGTTGCCCATAACTTTGTTCAATCTCAGCTTGAGACTTACCTAAGAAGCGCTTTACTGAAATTAACGTGTTAGTCGGGTCTTCTGCTGATGCCGCAGCGGCAACTTGACCCACCGTGATCTTATCAGCTTCGTAGCGAACCACTGATGGCAACATCGCTGAGCCATCAAAATCTGTTAGGGTTTTGGCTTCACCACTTTGTACCGTCGCAACCAAAGAGTTTGTGGTACCAAGGTCAATGCCAATAGCTAGCTTATGTTCATGAGGTGCCGCGCTCTGCCCCGGCTCAGCAATTTGCAATAGTGCCATAGTGCTCTACGTTTTTAGGTTCGTGTCTATACTCTTTCTACTTAAAGCTGCAGCGGTGTTGACGGCTCTCGTTCCACCCAACCACATAGAAAATCTATGCTCATGGGATTTCACTCGATTGCGCCTACCAGCAACTACAAGTAGTTTGAGTATTAAACCAATTTGGTTTAGTCGAATAAACTGTCTTCTATGCGCGCTAATTCATCACGCAATTTGTATACAAATTTTAGCTTTCGAATATTATCAGCTGCAGCGTCTAACTGTGCATCGTCATCACTGTTTAATTGTGATGCGAGCTGTGCTGAATATTGTTTATCAAGTAGCTTTATTTCTTGTTCAAAATCTTCGATAGCCGCTTCAGGATCGTTACTCTGCGGAAGATCTTCTAGCGCTTCTCGCAGTTCCATTTGCTGCATTAAAAACATCGGATCTTGTAAAGTCTGTTGCTCAGCGCGAATGTCTTTGCCTTTTTCGCTCAACATATACTCAGCACGTTTCATTGGGTGTTTTAACACCGCTAATGCATCGTTGATCTCTGCTGCTTTTTGTACAGCCAGCAGTTTTTCGCGTTCACTTTTTCCGGCATATCGGTCTGGGTGAACAATGCGTTGTAATTCTAAATAGCGGGTATTAATGGCATTTAGATCAACATCATATGAAACGGGAATATCAAACAATTCAAAGTAATGCATTGGGTTAACTCATTCAAAAGCGCTAAAATTATTATGCTAAATGATATTATACAACAAAGCCCTACCAAGGCAGGGCTTTGTTAACAACAGCAAGGTCAGTTACACTGTAAAACTTTCGCCGCAGCCACATTCGTCTTTTTGATTCGGGTTGGTAAACTTAAACCCTTCGTTTAGACCTTCTTTCGTGTAATCAAGCTCTGTACCGTCAAGGTAAACCATGCTTTTCGCATCAATGATGACTTTAACACCATTATGCTCATACACTTCATCACCTTCGTCTAACTCGTCTACGAATTCTAATACGTAAGCTAAGCCTGAACAGCCCGTCGTTTTAATACCTAAACGAAGACCGATGCCTTTGCCACGATTAGCTAAGAATGTCTGAACGCGATTAGCTGCCGCGTCAGTTAATGTTACTGCCATGCCGCTCTCTCTTATTTAGCTTGTTTGCTTTTGTAATCTGCAATTGCAGCTTGAATCGCATCTTCAGCTAGAATTGAGCAGTGAATTTTTACCGGTGGTAATTCTAGCTCAGCAGAAATGTCTGTGTTTTTAATTTCAGAAGCTTCGTCTAGTGTTTTGCCTTTCACCCACTCTGTTACCAGTGAAGATGATGCAATCGCACTACCACAACCATAAGTTTTGAACTTAGCATCTTCAATAACGCCTTCTTCAGACACTTTGATCTGCAGCTTCATCACGTCACCACATGCAGGTGCACCCACCATGCCTGTTGCAACGCTTGGATCGTTTTTATCTAGAGCTCCTACGTTTCTTGGGTTCTCTACGTGATCAATTACTTTATCACTGTACGCCATAATTCTTTCCTCGCTACCCGCTATAAACTTGCTACACGTTAAATTAGTGGTGAGTCCACTCAACGCTATCTAAATCAATACCTTCTTGGTGCATCTCCCAAAGTGGAGACATTTCACGAAGACGGCCAATTGAGTTTTTAAGTAACTCAACAGTGTAATCAATCTCTTCTTCAGTCGTGAATCGACCGATGCTGAAACGAATTGAGCTATGTGCTAGCTCGTCATTACGACCTAGCGCACGTAATACATACGATGGCTCAAGACTTGCTGAAGTACATGCAGAACCAGAAGATACCGCGATGTCTTTTACAGCCATTAGTAATGACTCACCTTCAACAAAGTTGAAGCTGATATTTGAAATGCCTGGTACTGATTGCTCAATCGCACCGTTGAAATACACTTCATCCATGCTCATTAAGCCATCAAGTAAACGCTTGCGAAGCGTGCTGATGTGCGCATGGTCTTTTTCGAAATCTTGCTTAGCAACACGGAAAGCTGTACCCATACCAACAATTTGGTGAGTCGCTAACGTACCAGAGCGCATACCACGCTCATGACCACCACCGTGCATTTGTGCTTCTAGACGAGCACGTGGCTTACGACGAACATAAAGTGCACCAATGCCTTTAGGGCCATAGATTTTGTGCGCAGAGAAAGACATGAAATCAACTTTTAGTTCTTGTAAGTCGATTTTTACTTTACCCGCACTTTGCGCTGCATCTACGTGGAACATGATCTTGCGCTCACGACACATCTCACCGATAGTCGTAATATCTTGAATAACACCTAGCTCATTGTTCACGTGCATCACGCTCACAAGTACTGTGTCATCACGCATTGCTGCTTCTAACTTTTTAAGGTCAAGTAAACCGTTTTCTTCAACTTCTAAGTAAGTTGCTTCAAAACCTTGACGCTCTAGCTCACGGAATGTATCTAAAACGGCTTTGTGCTCAGTTTTAACCGTGATGATGTGCTTGCCTTTCTTCTTGTTGAAGTTAGCTGCGCCTTTGATTGCTAGGTTATTTGATTCTGTCGCGCCTGAAGTGAAAACAATTTCACGCGGATCTGCATTAATTAAATCAGCGATATCGTTACGCGCTTGGTCCACTAGCTCTTCGGCCTGCCAACCAAAACGGTGTGAACGTGATGCTGGGTTACCAAAATTGCCATCCATAGTCAGACATTGCATCATTTCATCTGCAACGCGCTGATCAACCGGAGTGGTTGCTGCATAATCTAGGTATATCGGTAATTTCATTGGTTTCTCCGCTTGACGCCAACTTAAAGTTGACAGCTCACTTGAATGTTATCTAGTTGCTTTATGGCAGTTTTAACAGCGCTATCTTGACGAGAAGCAACTGACTGCACATCAGATTTGGCGACTAACTCAGCTAGGGAAATATTATTTAAAAACTCAGCAATACGCTCACTTAGATCAGACCATAGTGTGTGAGTTAAACAACGCATGCCGTTCTGACAACCGCCGCCTTCACCGTGACAACGGGTTGCATCAACTGACTCGTCAACTGCATTAATCACATCACCTACAGAGATAGTTTGCGAATCTCGGCCAAGTAAATAGCCGCCGCCCGGTCCACGCACAGAGCTTACTAAGCCATGTTTACGTAAACGAGCAAATAATTGTTCTAGGTAAGATAATGATATCTCTTGTCTTTCAGAAATATCAGCTAAAGGGACTGGGCCAACATCGGCGTGCAAAGCAACATCGAGCATCGCTGTGACTGCGTATCTGCCTTTAGATGTTAGTTTCATTATTGCCCCCTAAGCGTTTTATCAGGTGGTGAATTTTAATTACCTGACTAGGATAGTCAAGTATTACTCACTACACTTACCACTAAAGTAACAAGCGCAATACCTGAGTAATTTACTCAAGTACTGCTCATTGTAATTACCCGACTAAATTAGTCAAGTATTAAACAAAAAATAATCAGGGGTTATTTATTGCCTGTCGACTTGTTAATTGAAGTCAAAATACCGCGTAAAATATTGAGTTCTTGATCTTCAGGGCGGGCGCGATTGAACAGACGTTTAAGTTTGGTCATTACCATGCCTGGATGCTGCTTGATGATAAAACCGGTTTCTTTCAATGTGCTTTCTAAGTGCTCGTAGAAAAGCTCCATTTGCTGAGAGCTTGGGTAAACTGCATCGTCTTCTTCTACTGGCTTGTCTTGCTTATCTAAAAACGCCATACGCGTTTCGTAGGTAAGGGTTTGAACGGCCATCGCAAGGTTTAGTGAACTATATTCAGGATTTGCAGGAATACATACATGATAGTTACAAAGCTGTAGCTCCTCGTTGGTCAGACCGCTGTTTTCACGACCGAAAACTAAAGCAACCGGGCCGCTTTCAGATCCATCAACCAATTTTTGAGCACACTCTCTTGGCTCTACCATTGGCCAAGATAAGGTACGTGAACGGGCACTTGTACCAATGGTTAGTGAACAGTCAGCAATGGCTTCTTCTAACTTGCTCACCGTCACGCCATTACCTAGTACATCAGTTGCGCCAGCTGCGAGCGCACTGGCATGGCTATCCACCTCACAAGCCGGGTCAACTAAATATAGTTTTGATAACCCCATGGTTTTCATTGCACGTGCAACTGAACCAATATTGCCAGAATGAGAGGTGTTAACTAACACAATACGAATATCTTCTAATGCCATTTCACTAAGCCTTTACGACGAAAATTGATAATTGGCTAAGTTTACCACAGCCTTTTTCTCCCACTCAAAAATCTTCGTTTATATTTTTATATAGCAATTTCAATGCGGTCAAAAAAACAACAGCTTTATTTTGTTTTTTGGGTTTACTTTAAGGTAAAAATCGCTAGAATACGCCGTCCTGTGCTTACTGCATTGTCAGTGGGCAACGAATTTATACTGTTCTTTTACAACCCAAAGGTAATGCTATGCATCCAATGTTAAACATTGCGGTACGCGCTGCGCGTAATGCAGCTAAAGTGATCTTACGTGCAAGTGAAGATTTATCACGTGTTGAAGCCCAACAAAAAGGCAGCAACGATATTGTTACTAACGTAGATAAAGAAGCGGAAGCTATCATCCGTGAAACGATTTTAAAAGCGTATCCAGAGCACTCAATCGTGGGTGAAGAACTAGGTGTTACCGAGGGTAAAGATGCTGACTACCAGTGGATCATCGATCCATTAGACGGCACAACAAACTTCATCAAAGGCATTCCTCATTATGCCATCTCAATCGCGCTTAAAGTAAAAGGTCGTTTAGACCAAGCAGTTATCTACGATCCTGTACGTAGTGAGCTATTCACTGCTTCTCGTGGTCAAGGCGCACAGCTAAACAGCACGCGTCTTCGTGTTGCTAAAAACAACGAAATCGCAGGTACTGTGCTAGCGACTGGTTTCCCATTTAAGCAAAAGCACCACATTGATGCATACACTGATGCATTTAAAGCGCTATTTGTTCACACAGCAGATATTCGTCGTGCAGGTTCTGCGGCACTAGATATGGCTTATGTTGCAGCTGGTCGTATTGATGGTTTCTTCGAAATCGGTCTTAAGCCTTGGGATACTGCAGCTGGTGAGTTATTAGTTAAAGAAGCTGGCGGTATGATCACAGATTTTGCTGGCGGTACTAACTACACGAAGAGCGGTAACATCGTGTGTGGTTCACCTAAGCTTTGCCAACAGATCGTAAAAGAAATTCGCCCTACATTAACTGAGTCATTACTTAAGTAATTACAAGTGTATTGGGTTTAAAAAAGGAGCCATCGGCTCCTTTTTGTTTTGTCGAAAGTAATTTATTCGGCATTAAAATATGGGTTTTTCAACCTGATGGCCTTATCGGGCTGATACATAGATAACCGCGCTAAATCTTTTTCAAAATAACGTGAAAATAACGCATCAAATTCACCGCTATTTTTTAATTTATTCAATCCACGCTTTAGGTCATCTGCCAATTGTGGCTTTGCTTTATTTACGAAGAAATAAAATGCTGTGGGATATTCCAAATATACATTCGGCAATAACACAAATTTATCCGGGTTTTCTTCAAGTTCAGAGTTCACTTCAATGAAAGAGCGAGGGAAGTAGTCGACTCTACCTGCAGCTAATAATTTAAACATAGCTTGATAATTAGAGAGTGGCTTTATCGGCAGGTTGTGGAAAGCCAATATTTTAGTATCTGGCCAGTCATGCCCTTGTACAGCAGTAAATGCTTTCAATTGATCAATACTGTTAAGTTCAGCGAACTGTGCAAGACGTTCTTTTTTCACCATGATCGCCCGCTTGCCTATGTAGCCTTTAAATAAAGGCACAGGAATGGCTATTGCGATTTGCTCACGATCAGGGCTGGTCATACTCCAGTGCAAGTCAACTTTTCCTGACGAGAGTGCCATCAAAGTACGCTGTTGATGAGGATGAACAGTGACATGCTCGTAGTCATAAGTGGCGTCTGCAGCTTTTAACGCTTTATCGAGCAACTCATAAAGGTAATGATCTCGCTCATAAAGCTTTCTTGGTTCTTTCGCGACTTTTATGGTTTCAGTTTCTTTTGCCTGAAGCTGAAAAGCAACACAAACACTTATAATAATGAAAAAATTGATGAGTCTCTGCATATAGTGGGCTCCCACTCATTTTATTCTAAGCTACCCAAAATAGAGCCATGACTCAAGTATTTCTGATTAAGAAACAATCGCCACTGTTGGTCGACGCTTATTTGCCACAAATAAATAGCTGTTGCGATAACGTTTGGCTTCCTTCTTGGCATCCGTTGCTAGCGCCGCGACCTGATGACTGTTATGACAGCTATTAACATGCGGTGACACCAGGCCAATTGACAATGTGAGCAAAGGCACAAACTGCTGCTGTCCTTCTCGGTTTGTAGCCCAATACCCCCCAGCTTTAACATGCTCAGCGGTAAAATAGCTTTTAGACTTCAACTCAAACTCATTAATAATGTCTCGGCAAAGTGGTTCGGCATCATCACCATCAAACACCACCATGAAGTCATCACCACCAATATGTCCAACAAATCCAGAAAAGTCAGCACAGCACTCACTGATCACATCGGCTAGCAGCTTTATTACACCATCACCGCTGGCATAACCATATAAGTCATTAAATTGCTTGAAGTGATTCAAATCGATATAGGCCAAAGTAAACTCTTGTTTATTAAGCAGTCGCTGCTCTATGGCTTCGTTAATTGCAACATTACCCGGTAACATAGTGAGCGGGTTGGCATGCTGGGCATTGCGAATTTTCTCTTCGGTAATGTGTTTTAAAATCGCTCTAAGTGGCACCAAACCTAAATACTTTCCGCCTTGCGTCACCACAATGTGGCGACGAATATCAAAGTCTTGCTCCGTAATTAACTGACTCACTTCATCTAGCTGAGTTTGCTCATCAACAATTAATGGCTGTTTATCCATAAGAGAAGCCAAAGGCTTTTTAGCATACAAAGCATGACCATAAGGCGCTGCAAATACTTCTGTTAGCTGATCACGGTGAAGCAAGCCCATAGGTATTTGCTGCTCATCAATGACAGCGAGACTCATCAATTGCTTATCTTTTTCAAACACCCGATGTACGTCTTGGCACAATACACCATTTAATACCGCTGGGGTGACATGTGTTAATTCCCCAATTGTTTTAACTAAACCTCGATGCATCACATTTCCTTGTGTTTGGCTCGACTCTTTTAGAGTATTTGGATAGGCATTCAATGGAGCATGTGCAGGTCGTGCAATTAAAAAACCTTGCGCATTGGTAATTCCCAACTGCGTGATTAAAGCTAATTCTTCAGCGCGTTCAATTCCCTCTGCAATAACAGCTGTACGCGTTGCTTTAGCAAGTTCAATAATTGACTTTAAAAACTCACGTTTAACCAAACTTTGATCGCAATGATCAATAAAGTAGCGATCGATCTTTACAAAATCAGGCTGTAACTCTGACCATTGTTTTAACCCTGAGTAACCTGCCCCTAAGTCATCAATGGCAATATTAAAGCCTAATTTACGGTAATGGCCGATGGTTTTTAACAACAAAAAGCCGTCATCTACTTTATCTTGCTCTGTCACTTCAATCACAACTTGATTGGCCTGTAAGCCATATTGTTGAATAAGCTGCAGAGTTTCACCTCTAGGGTGATTTGGGTCTAGCAGTGTATTTGGACTGACATTTAGAAACAATTTGCCCGACAAGTTTAATTCGGCAAAGCGCTCAATAGCCTTTTCACGGCATAATAGTTCTAATTCAGAGAGTTTATTAAAACGCTGTGCTGCAGCGAACAAGGTGTTTGGTGATTCTAGCTCAGATCCTTTTGGACCTCGGCTAAGTGCTTCAAAGCCTAAAATAGTTTGTCGCGCAACATCGCAAATTGGTTGAAATAAGGGCTCAACCAAACGTTTGTCTAAAATTGTTTGTAAACTCTGCGCGTCAATTTTAAACGCCTCTATGCGACCATTCTCCACTGCAGATCACCAAAACAGAAACAGTATCTGGTTAGTTTACAACCGCTGTATGACAATTTTATTGCGCTCGAAATCTGTTCTAGCCAATTAAACTTGCAGGGTTTAAAATACTTGTTTGGAAACCAAACCACGTTTCAAGCCACAGATTTAATTATGACATCACAAACTCGCGGTAATTTATTTATTCTTTCAGCGCCTTCTGGTGCTGGTAAATCAAGCCTGATCAAAGCACTGTTAGAGAAACATGCTGATATTAAAGTCTCAGTATCTCATACCACTCGCGACCCTCGCCCAGGTGAAAACAATGCTGAGCACTACCACTTTGTCAGTGTCGATGAATTCAAAGCATTGATTGAACAAGGCGACTTTTTTGAATGGGCGCAAGTTTTCGAAAATTACTATGGCACTTCAAAAGCAGCGATAGAATCTCAACTTGAGCAAGGCATTGATGTGTTTTTAGATATTGATTGGCAAGGTGCGCGTCAAGTTCGTGAATTAATGCCGTCAGTAAAAACGGTCTTTATTTTACCGCCGTCGCAAGCCGAACTTGAAAATCGCTTAAATAACCGCGGACAAGATTCTCAAGAAGTGATTGCAGGCCGTATGGCGGAAGCAAAATCAGAAAGCTCGCATTATGATGAGTTCGATTATGTATTGGTAAATGATGATTTTGATACAGCTCTAATGCAACTTGAACATATTGTTATGGCTGCTCGCCTTGAACTGGATGCACAAAAACACCGTCATCAAAGTTTAATTGCTGAGTTATTAGCTTAATCTCTTTTATTTATACAAGATAAATTTTTAACCACCTATTGGAGAATTGGTTTGCATCAAGTAAACTTACCAATTCGACATGAATAACTTTGGAGTGCTTCGATGGCTCGCGTAACTGTAGAAGATGCAGTAGATAAAATTGGTAACCGTTTTGACTTAATCCTAGTAGCGGCGCGTCGCGCTCGTCAGATCTCTGTAGGTGGTAAAGATCCTATGGTTGATGCTGAAAACGATAAACCAACTGTAGTCGCTCTACGTGAGATCGAACAAGGGCTTGTGAACAACTCGTCTCTTGATATGATCGATCGTGAAGAGCAACAAAACCAAGAAGCTGCAGAGCTTGCTGCGGTTGCTGCAATTGTTGGCGGTAACAGCTAAAACCCCCTGCACTTCATACTCAAAGCCAGCTTTAACGCTGGCTTTGTTGTTTTTAGGGCTCTACAACAGAATAATTACCTTTTGTAGACATAAAAGTCACAGCTAGCCATTGGTTTCTCTGATAATTCATCGTATATTCATAGCATCATATTACTTCACTGGAACATTGGAGTGTGAATGTATCTTTTTGAAGGCCTGAAGCAAAAGATCTCAGAATACCTTTCCCCCGCTGACGTAGAACTGGTTCAAAAAGCCTACGTGGTGGCGCGTGAAGCCCATGAAGGGCAAACTCGCTCTAGTGGCGAGCCATATATCACTCACCCAGTTGAAGTGACACAAATTCTTGCCAGCATGCGTTTAGACCATGAAACCCTCATGGCGGCACTCATGCATGACGTGATTGAAGACACCGATTTCAGCAAGCAAGATCTTGCTGAAATTTTTGGCAATACTGTCGCGGAGCTTGTCGAGGGTGTAAGTAAGTTAGATAAACTCAGCTTTAAAGATAAAAAAGAATTCCAAGCTGAAAACTATCGCAAAATGATCATGGCGATGACGCAAGATATCCGCGTTATTCTGATTAAGCTTGCCGACAGAACCCACAACATGCGTACGCTTGGCGCACTTCGTCCAGATAAGCGTCGCCGTATCGCCCGTGAAACGCTAGAAATTTTTGCGCCTATCGCGAATCGCCTTGGTATTCATGACATTAAAAATGAATTAGAAGACTTAGGTTTTCAGGCGCTTTACCCAATGCGTCATCGTGCTCTAAAATCAGAAGTCGCAAAAGCTCGCGGTAACCGTAAAGAAGTGATCAGCAATATTCAAAACGAAATCAAATCTCGTCTTGAAGAAGCGGGTATTGAAGCGAATGTCAGCGGCCGTGAAAAGCACCTATACAGCATTTACAAAAAAATGCTCAACAAAGAATTGATGTTCAACGAAGTCATGGACATTTATGCTTTCCGTATTGCTGTTGATAACCTAGATACTTGTTATCGTGTACTCGGTGTGGCTCATAACTTATATAAGCCAATCGAAACACGTTTCAAAGATTATATTGCCGTACCAAAAACCAACGGTTACCAGTCACTACATACTTCACTTGTTGGCCCACATGGTATTCCTGTCGAGATCCAAATTCGTACCCACGATATGGATCAAATGGCTGACAAAGGGGTTGCTGCGCATTGGATGTATAAAAAGGCCGGTGACAGTGCTGGCCATACGGCACAGCAACGCGCTCGTCAGTGGATGCAGAGCCTACTTGAATTACAACAAAGTGCTGGTTCATCGTTTGAGTTCGTTGAAAACGTTAAGACTGAACTATTCCCAGAAGAAATCTATGTCTTCACGCCAGATGGCCGCATTGTAGAGCTTCCAATGGGTGCCACTGCCGTCGACTTCGCTTATGCGGTACACACTGATGTCGGTAACACCTGTGTAGGCGCGCGTGTAAATCGTAAACCTTATCCGCTCAGTAAAGCGCTCGATACCGGTCAAACCGTAGAAGTGATTACCAGCTCTGGCGCACACCCAAATGCCACTTGGTTAAACTTCATTGTAACAGGTAAAGCGCGCTTAGGTGTTCGCAACTATCTTAAGAGCCAACGCGAAGAAGAAGCCCTTGAACTAGGCCGTCGTTTACTCGATTCAGCTCTGGGCGAATATCAATTAAGTGATGTTTCACAAGAGCAAATTGACCGTGTATTAGCAGAGCACAAGCTTTCGACCATGCTTGAACTACTGGTTGAGATTGGTTGTGGCAACATCATGAGTGTGCTGATTGCCAAGCGCTTATTGCAAAATGATGATCTTGACGAAGATGATGGCAGTATTGAACACTTAGCTAAAAAGGCAAAAGCAGCGATCATTGGTACTGAAGGCATGCTCGTTAACTACATGAAATGCTGTCGTCCAGTACCTGGTGATGCCATTACTGCTTATGTAAGCCAAGGTAAGGGCTTAAACGTTCACCGCCAAGAATGTAAAAACATTAAAGGCTGGGAAAGCGAACGTTCGAAATATTTCGTCGTAAAATGGGATGACAACCCAGAGAAAGAATATATTGCAGGTCTTAGAGTTGAAATCATCAACCACCAAGGTACGCTTGCAAAATTAACCAGTGTAGTGGCAAGTACCAACGCAAATATCGTCGAAATTGCCACTGACGAGAAAGAAAGTAACTTATATATCATTGATTTAGGTATCACGGTTAAAGACCGTGTTCACGTCGCTGATGTGATGCGTAAGATCAGGGTTATGCCTGACGTTCAACGTGTATACCGTAAAAAGTAGGATTATTATGAACAAAGCAATTATTTCAACAGACAATGCACCTGCAGCTATCGGCACATATAGCCAAGCGGTAAAAGTAGGTACTGCTGTTTACCTGTCAGGCCAGATCCCATTAGTGCCTGAAACGATGGAAGTGATCTCTGAAGACTTTGCAGAGCAAACGCAACAGGTTTTTAAAAACCTAACTGCAGTGTGTGAAGCAGCAGGCGGTCGCTTACAAGACATGGTTAAGGTTAATATCTTCCTAACTGATTTAAGCAACTTCGCAACAGTAAATGAGATCATGAGCCAACACTTCTCAACACCATACCCTGCACGTGCAGCTATCGGTGTAAGAGAATTACCTAAAGGTGTGCAAATCGAAATTGACGGCATCATGGAATTGCCTTCAACAAACTAGTCTCACATTAAGCATTTCTTTTATGTGCTTCGTAATACTTGCGAAGCACATTTTTCACACCACTCAACTGCTCTGCTCAGCACTTCTTTCTTTGACTTTTCGGTATAAAGCCATCAGACTAGCCGTCTAAATAGCTAGGTGCTTAAATCATAGTATCGATTTGAGATAATCGGGAAGTTAGTGACGTAACCTAAAACTTATACCAACCCTCTTTATTGAGTGGTCTTTTTTAATCTTGGTAATAGGTTAAGTAATCTAACGCTGCCCCCGCAACGGTAATTGCAATCACTGCATAAGCCCGGAGACCGGCCTAACTATCAACCATAGATTATATTGCGGTGGGCGATATAAGGTATTAGCCATCGTAATTTCGCTTTGGTGATGTATCTTATCGTCCTCATTTTGAGGTGCGTATGCAGTTGCTAATTTCTCGTTTTATTTTTGTTTGTTGCCTTTTGCCTAGCGCTCAGCTTGCCTATGCACGAAATACGCAAAACGAGATGGAAATCATAGAAGTAGAGCAGCAACGTACTACGACAGCAAACTATCAATTAATCCAACGCAGCGAATTTCTTGCCAGCGCACAAAGCCTATCTGACGTTTTAAGCACTATTAATGGGGTGCAAATTACGCAAATTAGTGGAGTTGGCAATCCAGTCAATGTCTCTATTCGAGGCTCAAGCAGTAAACAAGTACAACTGTATATCGATGGTCAATTAATAAACGACAATCAATTTGGCGGCTTCGATTTAAATCAGATCCCAGTAGAACAAATTCAAAGTATTGAAGTCAGTAAGAGTCAGGCGATTGGTACGGGTATGACGCCAATTGGTGGTGTGATCCGAGTAAACACGTACAACCCTTCGGCTTCACAAACTCGTTTGAGCTTGGCTGCGGGATCTTTTGGTTTTAAAGAAGCTAATTTGAGTCACAACATCAAGCTAGATACTCACGCACTATCACTCGGCGGTCAGTTTTTAAAAGTTAACAATGACTATGGCTACTTGGTACCGCAAACATTCGATAACTCTGCCATCAGTGCTGAGCAACCTTTACGTAATAACGATTATGATAAAACAGCTTTGTATATAAATGATCAAATCTCATTAAATGCGCATAACATTCGCCTCAATGCACAGTATACAAAACAGAATAAAGCCATCGCTAATTATCAAAATAATTCACCAGAAAACCTTTCAAATCTGGAAACTACGAACTGGCGAGCTGGGTATATTCATGTGTGGAAGAGTAACTCAAAGCGTTTATCTGAATTCGAATTTGAAAGCTACCTAGATAGCAAAAAAGAGCATTATATTGACGCACAAAGTAGCGTATTACAGCGAGATTATTTTTACGATACGGATAAATATTTTGTCAGCTTAAAACCAACTTTTGTGTTCGACAATATTACGCTATTGCCTTATAGCAACCTTGCAAAACAGCAATTCACTTCAGAACAATTTTTAAATGATCAAATCAATATATGTAATGGTTTCAGTGGCTGTGATGTAACAGCACAACAAACCGACTTACACTTCGGAACAAGAGTCGAATGGCAAAGTGAAGATTTACCTTTGCAAAGCTACTTACTCGCTAACAAACAAAAGTCTCGCTCGAGTAATCAAAAACGAAATGTGAGTGCTGAGCAAATCGATCAACTTAAGCAAGATGACAGTTATTCAAGCTATGAACTCGGCGCAACCACGCATTTATATGCCATTGAACTTGAATTAGCGTTTTCTAAGGGCGTTCGCACTCCCACATTATTTGAACTATATGGTGACAGAGGCGCGTTTAAAGGTAATGCAAACCTAGCACCTGAGCACTCTAACACCTTTATGTTGGCCTCTAGTTACAATAAAAATGCACTTAATATCACCAGCAGTTTGTATAGAACAAAGCAAGAAAATGCCATTGTTGCGATTTTTAATTCAACGGGTACAGGCAGTTATACCAACGTCAGTGATGCCACTTTAAATGGCCTAGAACTACAAATAGATTACCGTTTTAATTCAGCATGGAGCACACAGCTACAGGCCAACGTAATAGATAGCCAAACCCACTCCGAGTTTGTTGCCTTTGACGATAAAAAACTACCAGGTATTTATCATCAGCAATATAGCGTCAGTTTGGATTATCAACTGAACGAAGCTTGGCGACTATCACTCGATACTCATATCGATAAAGAGCTGTATTTCAACAGAACAAATCGCTTTACTAATACGCAAGCCAAAGGCAATGGCACACCAAGTGATAGAGAAATTAGCGATTTCAGTGTGACTTGGCAAAACAGCCAACACACGTTGTCACTTCAAGTGAATAATATTTTCAATAACGACTATCTAGACTTAGCAAACCGCCCCGCTCAAGGACGCAGCTTTCAAGTCAAATACTCAATTAAAGGTCTATAACTATGCAATTTAATAGCTCAAGAGCTCCTTTCTCACTAAGCCTTATTTGTTCGGCGCTACTGTTGTCTGCCTGTGGCAGCTCAGACAAAAATAGTGCTCCAACACTGAGCGGTGAATTGAACCCATCTGTACTTGAAAACACTACACAGGTTGCAAACTATACTGCGAATGACCCTGACGGCGATGCGATTATCCTTACAATTAGCGGTGACGACAGTGACTTATTTACTATCACACAACAGGGCGAACTGAGTTTCAAAAATGCACAAGATTTTGAAACAGCTGGCAAAACTACATTTTCAGTTACTCTGACAGCGACAGAAAATGAAGCTGACAAACTCAGCACCTCTTTAAACATCACAGTTTCATTGGGTGATGTTAAAGACACGCCTGATTTTGCCGCAGTACAAACAATTGCACCTGATTACACCAGTTCAGAAGTCGTATTTGTTGATGCCCTCAATCAACAAGTAGAAACTGGTTATTATGTCAAAGCCAAGTCAGATTACACGGTTGCCAGCTATAACTCAGATCTTTTCCACATCGGTCGCTTTTTCATCGATACCATTGATAAATATAATGTTTCTGAAAAAGACGTTGCGGTATGGTCTTACTCGACGCAAGATGATCAAGACTCAACCAGTCGTAACCCTTACACTCTAGTTTCATTAAGTGATACAAAAGCGTATTTACTCCGCTATGGCTCAGGCAAAGTATGGATCGTTAACCCGCAAGCAACTCAGCAAGAAGATTTCAAAATTGGTGAGTTAGATATCTCTGCTTACAGCAATGACAATAAAAATGGCACCCCATCTCCATCCGCTGCGGTTATCTTAGACGACAAGCTTTATATCGCAATGCAAAGACAAAATGATAATTTCTCTGCAGGGACTGCATATGTAGCCGTGTTTGATACTGCAACCGATGAAGAAATTGAAACAAATGCAAACAGCGAAGACAGCTTTAAAGGTATTCCTCTTGCTGGTGTAAACCCACTTGAGAACAGTATTATTGCAGCAAATGACAAGATTTATGTAACAACACGCAGCGGCTACTCTGCGCCAAGCTTAGAGCTTAGCCGTATTGAAGAGATCTCTCCTACTGATTACTCGGTGAAGTCAGTATTAACCGCGAAAGATATTGAAAATAATACTAGCGGCTACATCAGTGGCACAGCCATTGTGTCTGCAGAAAAGGGTTACTTCTATAGCTCAGAGGCCTTCTTCACGCCATCTTACCATGTGAAATCAACACTACATGAATTCAACCCAACGTCTGGTGAAATCGTCGCTTCAGGTATTGCAAATACGGGTGAAACCGTCATCAGTAACATCAAGCTAGATTCAGCTAACTTCTTATGGATGAGCATTGGCGACCCGACAGCGCCGGGTATTGATATTCTAAATACAGAAACAAATAAAAAGTATAAAGACCGATTGGCAACTGAATTAAACCCGTCGCAAATTACCTTCTTAGTGAAGTAACTTAGCCTTATTGAGCAATGCTCACTAGACACAAAAAAGCCTGCTCTTGCAGGCTTTTTAAAAAGCAATGACCCATTCTAAAACAGGCCAAATATACTCGTTGAATTAATCGCGGAAATTCTTAAACTGGAAAGGCTGACCTAGTTCACCTGTACGGATCAATTGCATTACTTCTTGTAAATCGTCGCGTTTTTTACCTGTTACGCGAACTTCTTCACCTTGAATAGACGCTTGTACTTTGATTTTTGAGTCTTTAATAAGCTTAACGATTTTCTTCGCCATATCTTTATCAATACCCTGTTTAAGTGCAACTTTACGTGACAGATATTTACCAGAGCGCTCAATGTCTTTTAGTTCAAGGCTCGAAACATCTAAACCACGCTTTGACGCTTTTGCTGCAATGATATCGAACAACTGCATAACTTGCTGATCAGCTTCAGCTTTTAGCGTAATTGTTTCGTTTGCAAGCTCAATTGATGCATCCACACCACGGAAGTCATAGCGTGTTTCAAGTTCACGGTTTGCATTATCTACCGCATTTTTAGCTTCTGTCATTTCAATTTCAGAAACAATGTCAAATGATGGCATTATCTATCTCCTAATCATGTTATGGGCTGATTATAACAAGCAAAAACCAACTCGGTGAAAAAATTTATCTCGGCTGATAACATCTATTTACAGAGCACTTTCGTATATTCACCCACCATCCATTTTTCGGTGATATACTGGCTCTACTTTGCCTGCATAGAGATATAGGAAGTTTTGTGACTCGGCGTATTTACCAAGTTCTACTAATCATCACTTTAAGTATTTGTACTTTTTTATTTGCTAAAGAGATCCAGCATTCTGGAATACGTTTTGAACATGCCGACAAGGTTGCGCATTTTGGTATTTTCTTTGTACTTGCCTTTATTATGCATCACGCCATTCGCTTCCCTATCTGGCTTCAGCTTTGTTTACTAACCGCTTACGGTATTGGTATTGAATATATGCAAGATACCCTACCTTATCGACAGGCTTCGGTAGGTGATTTCGTTGCTGACTTCGCAGGCGCGGCCAGTTATTACCTCGGATATTTTGCTTGGCGAGAATGGCGAGTTCGCAAGAATGGCTAACATTCACATTCACATTCTCGGCGCGGGTGCTGTCGGTTTAAGCTTTGGGTTTCATTTAAGCCAACACCATCAAATCACGCTGCTGACTCGAAATAAACAAAAAGGCGCCTTTTACTATCAAGAAAATGAAACCATCACGCCGATAGCTGCCAACATAGCTGACTTAACAAATTTAACCCCGCAAGATACAATCTCAATTTGTTTTATCTGCGTTAAAGCGTACCAACTCGTTGATGCGTTCAATGCCATTCAGCCCTTTCTAACGCCAGAAGCCAAGATAGTGATCAGTCACAATGGTATTACTGATTTGGCAGAGATTACATCGAAACTCAGTAAGACTCAAAGCCTATACTTTATGAGTACATCACGCGGTGCACTTAAAACTTCGAGCAACACGGTGATTCAAACAGGCATTGGCGCAACCTATTTAGGTGCTTGTAACACCGATGCTGAAAGTAACATTGATACTTTCTATAAAGCAGTATTTGCTGAAAGTATTTCTCACAGCGCCATTCATAACGACATTACATTGCTGCGCTGGCAAAAGCTGATGGTTAATATTGCCATTAATCCGTTAACTGCTTTGCATCAAGTTCAAAACGGGCAATTACTTAAACCGAATTACGCCACACAAGTGATGAACCTATTAAACGAAGCCTGTTTCATCGCGGGTAAATTAGGTATTAATATCACTTTAGCGCAAGCGCTCAACAGTGCGTATACCGTTATGCGACAAACTCGCAGCAACAATTCATCAATGGCGCAAGATATTAAATTGGGTAGAAAAACAGAAATTGACGCTATCTGTGGCTATATCGCCAGTGAAGCAGAAAAACTGGGGCTGGATGCACCATATAACCGAACCATGCTTGAAGAAATTGTACGTTTAGAGCAAACAAGCTGATAGCAAAAAGCCGAGTTAAACTCGGCTTTTTAGTTAGTAGTTAGTACTTATTCTGGGCGGTACACTTTTACATTCATGTAGCCATTTTCATGCAAAATAAGTGCTTGTAGCTGGCTCATTACGCCACGGGCACAATATAAGTAATATTCTTTATCTTGAGGCAGATCGCCAAACTTAGTCGCTAATCTAAAGAATGGAATATGCTCTACTTCTACCCCTTCAAGCTCAAGTGGGTTTGCATCTTCTTCTTCTGGCGAACGAATATCAAGTACCACTGCATTTTCAGGAAGCTCGCTAACAGTTTCAGCCTCTTTAACTTCTTCTTTCGCTTCTTCTTCGATTTCGCGAATGTCTTTTACTGTCGCGTTTTTGATAACTGTATCTAAAACATCAAAGTCGAACTTAGCTTCTTCTTCCAAGATCTTTGACATTTTCGCTTTAACAGTCGGCTTTTGTGAAATAACACCACAGTATTCAGGCATAGATTCTGCCATTTCTACTGTACCAATCTCACGTGCAATCTTGATAATGTCAGCTTTATCGTGCTGAATAAGCGGGCGTAAAATCAGTGTTTCAGTTACACGGTCGATTACACTTAAGTTAGCCAGTGTTTGACTAGATACCTGACCAACACTTTCACCTGTGATTAACGCGTGAGCATTTACTTTTTCAGCTACTGCTGCGCCTGCACGCATCATCATACGCTTAAGTACAACACCCATTTGGCCGTTTTCTACATTTTCTAAAATCTCAGCAACTACAGGTTCAAAGTCTACCGTGATGAACTTAACTTTGTGAGTAGAGCTAAACTGCTTCCACAAATAGTGACTTACCTGCTTCACGCCGATTTCGTGAGCAGCACCACCAAGGTTAAAGAATAAGAAGTGAGTACGCGCGCCTTTACGCATCATCTGATATGTCGCTACGCCTGAGTCAAAACCACCTGAGATCAGTGATAATACATCTTCTTGTGTCGGCAGAGGGAAGCCACCAATACCATAGTGAGTGTGGGTAACAATATAAGCCAGATCTTTTTTGATCTCGATTTTAACCACAACTTCAGGCTTACTTAATTTAACCTTAGCGCCTTCAACATTTTGGTTAAGACCACCACCAACATAACGCTCTACGTCTGTTGAAGTGAAATCATGATTACCGTTACGTTTTACACGAACGCAGAAGGTTTTCCCTTCAATTGTATGGCTCGCAAGTTCTAAAGTACGCTGATAAATATCATCAATGGTTTCAAAAGGTGTTTCTTGTACTTCAATAAATTGCACAATACCAGGTACGCGTTTTAGGTTATCAATGAACCATTCACGGGTTTGTGCATCGCTGATATCAGTTTCAACTGCAATATTATCCCAGTTGTTTTTTACGCGAACTTTTTCATCTTTACGAAGTAAGATTAGCTTGATGTTTTTCTCAAGTAACTTGGTAAAGCGTTTACGAACAGATTTACTCTTGATCGCGATCTCAGGGTGCAGTTTTACGATAAATTTAAGCATAGAAACACTCTTTAGGTGGGCGAATGCGCGCCGCGTCAGTCGGGCGCGCGATTATAGCAAATTTCTATGCGATGAGGAAATAAACAATCTCCAGATAGCTTTCTTAACGATAAAGCTAAGCTAAGCTATGCTAGGCAATGCCTCATCAGCAAGGCGCTGATAGTGAGTTTGTAAATCACTAATTTTCTTAAAGCTTAAGTCAGTACAGTAAGGCTTAACGAGCACCAATACTTTCACAATACCGTTATAAATATCTTGCTGCTCTAACACCCCAGTCATGCGACGCGCTTTAACGTAAGGCGTCCAGAAGCTCACCGTCATTTTTAACATATGAGCGAATTCAGACGCATCTTCATCTGTGATCTCGATAACACCCGCACTGCGTAAACCAATTACCACCGAACGAACTTGGTTAAACAAGTCAGCTTGAAACTCGATGTATTGCTTTTTCAAATCACTGTCTTTGGCCAGAATATCGGTCAAATTATCGTAGAAAAAGTGGTAACGCCACATAAGCTCGAACAATGAATCTAGATACTGGGTAAGCTGCTCTAGCGGCTCATGTGATGTATCTAGTGGCTTAAAATGAGTGCTCAAATGCTCTCGATACAAAGTAAAGATATTACGAATAATGTCTTCTTTGTTTTTAAAATGATAATACAAATTACCCGGACTTATCCCCAAATTTGAAGCGATATGATTAGTGGTTATCGCTCGCTCTCCATGAAGATTAAATAGGGCAATACTGGTACGAATAATTTTTTCCTTGGTATTCATATCCTGCTCTCAGACACGCTATTAATGACAGTTATAATAACTAAAATCTGCCTTGAATACTTATTAGATTCTGTCATATCACATAAATTATGTGTAATTTACTAAAAATAGAACTCAAGCAGAGAGATTATAACGATATCGAAAATACCACTAAAACAGCTCTGTTATAAGTCACAAGTTGCTAAGCAGACCAGTGAAATTAGCCATAAAGCTTGGTACTATTAGGCAAATTTTATTCTTGCTGAATTGTTATGAAAGTTACCGCACTCTATCCAGGCACTTTTGATCCACTTACCAACGGCCACGCAGATTTAATTAAGCGCGCGGCAAAAATGTTTGACGTGGTGTTACTGGCCATTGCCAATAACCCAAGTAAAAAGCCCTGTTTTAGTTTAGAAGAACGTGTTGAGCTCGCTGAGCAGGTGTTGAGTGAGTACAAGAATGTTAAGGTTATTGGCTTTTCTGGCCTGCTAGTTGACTTAGCAAAACAGCAAAATGCACAGGTATTAATTCGCGGTATTCGCGCGGTTTCTGATTTTGACTACGAGTTTCAATTGGCCAATATGAACCGCCGCTTGAATCCAGATCTTGAGAGCGTATTTTTAACGCCATCAGAAAGAAATTCATTTATCTCTTCAACTTTAGTTAAAGAAGTCGCCCTACACCATGGTGATGTAACCGAATTTGTAGACCCTATTGTTGCCAAAGCTTTATTGGAAAAGTTACACGGATGAAATTAAAAGTATTAGCCCTCGCTGTGGGCCTTTGCAGCTTTTCAGCCATTTCGAGCCCATGGATCGACGCAGAAGAAGCACAGCTTAAGCATTCAATCGATTTGCTGGTTAGCCATAATTTAATAAACCGACCTGTCAATCAGTACCCGTTATTATGGCGTGGTTTAGTACAAGATATTTCAGCTATCGATAACGATAAAGTGCCAGAGTCAGCGCAATTTGCCTTAGCGCATGTAAAACACGCCCTTGCCGTTGCAAAGCAAAAACAGCGTTCAAGTATTAAAGCATTTTACAACCAAGAACCCGAGTTAAGAGAAGGGCTTGGCGAGCGTAAAGGCGCAAAATCGGGGGTGAAAACCTTTGGTCAAATCACCAGTAAAGATGTTAGTGCCAAAGTACAGGTAAATTACACAGACGATGCGATTGATGGTAAATATATCAACCATTATGGCAGTCATGTCGCCGTGTTATTCGATAATTGGTCAGCCAGTATCGAACAATTAAACTATTGGTGGGGACCAAGTAACGAACAAGCATTATTACTGAGTAATCATGCCGCACCAATGAAAGCTCTTAGGTTGAGTAGAGCAAATAGTGACTACCAAGGCCCATCTTTCTTATCGTTTATTGGCCCTTGGCAAATGACCGCAATCGCAGCCAAACAAAAGCCTACCTTAGCCACAAAGAAAGAAGGTGACTTTTGGGGCCTGCGCTTATCGAGCATGCCAATTACCGGATTAGAAATCGCCTTTAGCTCAACGTCGAGTGACTTTATTTATAAACTAGATCCTCAAAACCCAGAGCTTCAAAGTAAACAACGTTTAACCAGCCTTGATGCCAAGTATTCAAGTGTATTTCAAGGTTTACCTTTCGCTATTTATGCGGAACTTGCTGGTGAAAATGATTCAGGCTTATTACCAAGTAACAGCAGTCATACATTCGGTATAGAAAGTCACCTTAGCGACATGAACTATCGCGCAAAAGGCTTCATTGAATTCAGTGACACCAAAGTAGATTGCCAAGCTGAGCAAGCCAGCTTTCAATGTAATTTTGCTACCACAAACCAAGGTGCTGACTACATGCAACGCGGACAATGGTTGGGCGCAGCCATGGGGCCACAAGCAAGTAGCATCACAATCGGTGTAGATTATTATCGCCTTTCTGGGTTTGGTGGTTATGCCAAACTTAAACAACTTGAATTCGAGTCACTCGATTTAGATAGAACATTACTAGAAATAGGCTATCAACAAGGTCTATTAACTGGCTTAGGAAAACTCGGTTTGAGTGTTTGGAAAGATAAACTACAGACTGACTCCGAAACTCACTCAGCGGTTTCAGCAAGCTGGGAAATACAATTTTAACTAAGGGCGCGACTGAGCGCCCTTCATTTTTTCGGCCAATTTGTACCAACCTAGAAAGTCTTTTTGTACAACTAAAACTAAGACCATGATGAGATCAAAGGTGTTTATTCCATAACTAAAAAAGCTCCAAAACCACCAATATTCATTATTCTTAAGTTTATAGAAGGAAAGTAAAAAATCTAATTGCAGTAGGAAAAATAGTAGTGAATTTATGCTTAAAGCAACGAAGATATACAAGCGACATAATTGACCTATTTCACTTTTTGGTTTAACAAAACGATGAATAAATACAATTGTTAGTAAATCTAAAGCCAAATAAAGCGTGTTAGGTAAATAAACTGATCTAATTTCAACGAACAAATTAGAGTAATCTAGTGGGATTGTTATAGAGTATGAGAAAAACATCACTAGAGATAGAATAAGAGGCTCGTGAGTTTGTTCTTTGCTTAAACAATTACTGTTGCTTACAGATGTACGTCCAAAGTTTAGAAGCAACGCCAAAAAGAAAAGAAACGTCGATATATGGACAAATAAAAATCTGGCTATTGAATCAAGATAAAACAACTCACCAAGAATATATTGAATATCAGGCATTTACTCCCCCCCCCACTATCCTTTTAAAACAAACTTATCATTTTGCCCACTAAAAAGCTTACTCAGCTTCAATATATCTTTCTGAATCAGAAGTACTAAAATCATCAAGCCGTCAAAAAAGTTCACGCCTATAGTAAACACATCCCAAAACCACCAAGCTTCAAATGGTTTTAAACCATTGTGCATAAATAGCAAATCAACCTGAAGCAATAAGAATAAAACAGAGTTACAAGACAAACAGAAGGTTACATAACGCTTGCAAAGTAAAGCTTTTGTACTTTCGAATTGAATAAAAAAGTTTATAAAAAGTAGTGTGCCGATATCTAAGAGTAAATAAACTGTATATGGGAAGTAGCGAGAATAGAAATCAAAAAAGGAGATTAAAAACTCTATCGGTATCATCAAAGCATAAGAGCAACATACCATAGCAGATAGCTTAAACACTTCTTTTCGTTCAACTTTAATACTACAAGTTGTATATACCTTTGATGTTCTAACGTAATTGGTCAACATGACTAAAAATAGCAGCCATGTCACTAAGTGCATGCTGAAAAAGCCTGACAGTAAATCCCAATCCATTTCTATGCCGAAATAAGTTATTTCATATTTATCCATAGCAAAGAGTTACTCAGTTCGCATTAGAGCTTTATTAATTAAAAAATGAAGTTTTAGAATATCTTTATGTAAAATTAGGACTAAAATCATCATGGCATCGAATGCATTGACTCCTATAGCAAAAACATACCAGAGCCACCATGGTTGGTAAGGCTTAATGCCCTCGAAAACTAAAAGTATTTCTATTTGGATAGCTAGAAAAAGTAATGAGTTACATAATAAGCCTGTTATCAGATAAGTTTTACATATCTTGCCTTGCTCTGAACACGTATTCACACATCTATAGATAAATAATACAGTTAAAATATCAAGTAAAAGGAAGTAAGTATTGGGGTAAAGATAAGAGATTAGCTCTTTCAAATTTACTAAGTAATCGATTACACTACCAATGAAATAAGATAAGAACATGATAATTGATAGCTGTAATGGTTCTTTTAATTTAGCTTTATCTATATTCTTGAATTGCCAGCCTGATATTCTCACAAAATTTAATAATGCCGCCATTAAGAAACACCAAATCACAAAGTTGGCTAGAAAGCTAGAAAAGATGGCAGAGGAAAAAAGGGTAACCACAGTAATACATAACCCGAAGTAATAAACTCTATAGAAAAAGGTATAAAAGAACTATAAAGCTCATTTAACTGCAATGAGGTAAGTTAAACATTATTACTTGTCGACACAAGTATTTCATTTCACGAAAGCATATTATTAACAACAATCGAGTCTGACAGGCTAAGCAACTTGAGCAAAAAAGTTATTACTTTTTATATAAACTATAAGGGTATATCAAGTTGAAATTGTTTTTTGCTTTTTAGATAAATGGATTGAGACTTTGTTTTTCAAGAATCTCATTCCTAAAAAGTCACGATCAAGTATCAAAGCTGCAACCATGATAACATCGATTGTATTTATACCTAGAGTATAAAAATACCAGAACCACCAAGGGTCTCTATTAACTAACACTCTTAAATCGATATGAATAAGTAAACAAAGCAAAGCATTCGCTGTTAAACCAGCAATAACATACTTAGAAGCTGTACATAAAGTTTGTTTAAATGCCCTATTTAAACAAATAATCAAAGTGATTGTTATTAAGTCATAAGCAATCCAAGTGAGATACATGCTTTCTCTATTTGTCTCGGTTAAATCTATAAAATGATTGCTTGTGAAATAAGACGAAGCCATTACAACAGAAGTAATAAGGAGGGATATATTCCTACTTATGCCTGAAACATAGAAGAATGAGTTTAATAGAAATGCTAAGAACATCCCTATTAGAATTACCGTATCAAAATGAAGACCAAGGGTAATTGATGTAATGATATATCCCACCAAAAGAGCTAGTTAAAAACTTGGCTTACTCACCTTTTTTTTCAGGTAATGGATCTACAAAACCACCACCGCGAGCGCCAGTTATTTGCTCTAAAAACTTTTCAGATTTAATTACCTTACCAGAAAGAGAATTGATTTGGCTAGTGCTTTGAGCTGAACGTTGCTTTGATACTAAAGTTTTAATTACCTTTAACATAATGTTTCCTTATTTACGCTGTGAAACAGAGAGTCACAAAAGTGACGTTGAATTATTGTTAAAAGTTATTTAGCAATGATCGATCCAATATTACACCATATTACACTCACCTTGATTGAATGCTGATTTTATATTCACAAGAAACAAAAAAGCACCAATTTAATAGAAAAATGGTGCTTAATTAATGAGTTGTAGCCTTTCTCAAGTTAGTGATCAGTCGCTTAATTCAAAAAATACGGGCTTAACAAACCACTTAACCTTTATCACTACTTAGATTTTGCTTGTTGTTTAGCATATTTGATGGCTTGTTCCGCTTGTGGCAACGATGTGCCGCCAAGGGCTTGCCGTGCGGCAATACAAGCATCAATTTCTAAAACGGGATACACATCATCTTCGATCACCGAGCAAACGGTCTGAAATTCATCAAGTGATAAATCTTCTAGGTTTTGACCTTTGCTAATCGCATGCTGAACAAGTTGCCCAACAATATGGTGACCCTCTCTAAATGGAATACCTTTAGCAACTAGGTAGTCAGCGAGCTCAGTGGCATTAGCATGCCCGCCTTGCGCTGCTTTTAATGTGGCTTCACCATTTACCTTGATACCTTTAATACAGGCTTGTGCCATATGGATACAAGCAAGCCAAGTCGGCATAGCATCAAACAAACCTTCTTTGTCTTCTTGCATGTCTTTATTATAAGCAAGCGGTAAAGCTTTTAGTGTCATCATCATGGCGCTAAAAGCACCAAAGACACGGCCCGTTTTACCACGGATTAACTCTAAAGCATCTGGGTTTTTCTTTTGTGGCATTAACGACGAACCCGAAGTCACATTATCAGCCAACTCAATAAAACCAGCTTCGCCTGAGTTGTAGAAAATCAAATCTTCCGCGAAGCGCGATAAATGCATCATCGAAATACTGGCACAACTTAAAAGCTCAACCACAAAGTCGCGATCAGACACTGCATCTAGACTATTACGGCTAGCATGACTAAAACCTAGATTGTGCGCCAAAGCTTCTCTATCAATGGGGTAAGCTGTGCCTGCTAGCGCGCCACTACCCAGCGGACTGACATTTAATCGAGTAATAGCATCGTTTAAACGAGACTCATCCCGTTCAAGCATTTCAACATAGGCCATGCACCAATGGCTGAATAGTACCGGCTGTGCACGCTGTAAATGTGTATAGCCAGGTAGAATTGTGCCTAGCTCACGTTCGGCAAGGGCGACGAACTCTGCTTTTAACGCTTGAATGGCTTCAACTATTTGTTCAGCTGTACTTCGACTCCAAAGACGAAAGTCAGTCGCAACCTGATCGTTGCGACTGCGGCCCGTGTGTAGTTTTTTCGCCAAATCGCCTACTTTGTCTATCAGCTTAGCTTCAACATACGAATGGATATCCTCATACCCAGCACTCGCTACAGCTGATAAATCTTGTTGTACTTCGCTTAATAGTTCATTCAAAGCTGCAACCAGCTCTGTATGTTCTTGTGCACTTAACACATTAACTTGCTGAAGTGCACCGGCCCAAGCGATTGAGCCGATAATGTCTTGCTCTGCCATTTGATAATCAAACGGCAGAGAATCATTAAACTGTTTAAAGGCCTCATCAGGTCCTGATGAAAAACGGCCGCCCCATAGTGCCATGCTGAAATCTCCGAACTTAACTCTTACTTAGCCTTTGCGTTTAATGCGGCAATTCTGCTCGACAATGAGAACAGGCGAATAAACCCTTCAGCATGCGACTGGTCATACACATCATCTTCCCCAAATGTGGCGAAATCTTCACTGTATAAACTATTAACCGATTGCTTTTGTACTGCAGCCACTTGGCCTTTATACATTTTTAAAATCACTTCACCTGTTGCAACCTCACTTAACGCTTCAGCACCGGCTAGCACTGAGTCTTTTAACGGCGTGAACCAGCGACCGTCATACACTAAATGTGCAAACTCAGAAGAGAGCGCCTCTTTCCATTTACGACTTGCTTTATCTAGCACTAACTCATCGATTGCCTGTAATGCTGCCATCATGACTGTGCCACCTGGGGTTTCATAACAACCACGAGACTTCATGCCCACTAAACGGTTTTCGAGAATATCAACTCGGCCCACACCATGCGGTGCAGCTAGTTTATTCAACTCCATTAAACATTTATAAGGGCTGTAACGCTCACCATTCACCGCAACAATTTCACCTTTCTCAACAGACACAGCTACAAACTCTGGTTTGTCTGGCGCCTGCTCTGGCGCTGTTGTCCAAGTCCAAACTTGATCGCTTGGCTGGTTCCACGGATCTTCTAATTCACCACCTTCATGCGAAATATGCCAAGCATTGGCGTCGCGGCTATAAATCTTTGTCGCTGATGCAGCACATGGAATATTACGCTCTGCTAGGTAGTCGAGTAATGACTCACGGCTAGATAGATCCCACTCACGCCATGGTGCGATCACTTTTAGATCTGGTGCCAGTGCAGAGAAACAAGATTCAAAACGGACTTGGTCGTTACCTTTACCCGTACAACCATGAGATAGCGCATCTGCACCCACTTTACGAGCAATTTCAACCTGCGCTTTAGCAATAATAGGACGCGCCATAGACGTGCCTAGTAAGTAAGTGCCTTCGTAGATTGCGCCTGTTTTCAGTGTTGGGTAAATGTAGTCACTGACCATTTCTTCTTTTAGATCGACGATGTAACACTCTGAAGCGCCCGATGCTAAGGCTTTTTCTTCAACACCCACTAGCTCTTCTTCACCTTGACCTACATCGGCAACAAAGGCGACAACTTCACAGCCATAGTTTTCTTTTAGCCAAGGTACAATCGCAGACGTATCTAAACCACCAGAATATGCCAATACAACCTTTTTGATTTCGCTCATTACTTTACCCTTACACATAATTTGGATTTAACAGTGATACCAGCAGTGCATTTTGGGCATGCATGCGGTTTTCAGCTTGTTGAATAATTTTTGAATTTGCACCGTCCATCACCTCTGAGGTGATCTCATACTCACGGTGAGCTGGTTGGCAGTGTAGAATCGTGCTTGCGCCTGATTGTTCTACCAACTGCTGATTAATTTGATACGGCATATATTTAGCTTTAACTTGCTCAAGCGGTGTCGTGTCACCCATTGAAACCCAAGTATCTGCATACAAAGCATCAGCTCCCGTTGCTGCTTCTATGTCATCGCTGACTGTGATTGACGCACCAGACTCTAATGCCAGTTGTTCAGCTTGTTTTAAAACCTGTGCATCTGGAGACGTGCCTTTAGGACTAATCGCCACAAAATCAGTACCTAACGTTGCAGCTAATAACATCAGAGAGTGAGTTACGTTATTACCTTCACCTAGATACGCCAGCTTGATTTTGCTGACATCGCCATGCACTTCTTGCAGTGTTAAAAAGTCGGCCAATGCCTGACATGGATGGTACAGGTCACATAAGCTGTTCACCACTGGCACACTCGAGAACTCAGCCAATGTTTGCAGTGAACTATGTGCATTAACACGTGCCACGATGCCATCAGCCCAAGTGGCAATATTGAGGGCAAAATCTTTCACCGACTCACGACCGCCCATCGCACCGTTTTGTTGATCAAGATAAACCGCATGGCCGCCTAAACGATTAATACCAATATCGAAAGACACACGAGTACGTAAACTCGGCTTTTCAAACAAAGTAACGATAGATTGACCTGCAAGCGCCTGATTAAACTCTTTTGGCTGCTGCTTGATGGTTTGTGCAAGCGACAGTAGTTTTAGCGCTTGAGCTTTATTTAGTTCTAATCCAGTTAAAAAATGAGATGTCATTGCTATTTCCTAAGGTGTAATTTTTGTACCGACATGAATGCCTTGAACTAAGGCAATAAGATTTTCTGGCTTCTGCCAGCTCGATATGTACACCCCGCGTCGTAAGTGTTGTGCAGCGTGCAGGCTGGTCTTCACTTTGACCTCCATGCCGCCAACAATGACTCCTTCTTCGATTAGAGTAGCAATGTGTTGTTCAGATAATTGATGTAAAGGCTGCTTATTCGCATCAAGCACCGCTTCTACATCTGTCATATAAATAAGCTCAGCATCAAGTTGCTCGGCAATCGCCGCAGCCGCTTCATCGGCATTAACGTTATAAAGTTGGCCATCAGCACCGATACCTATTGAGCTCACCATAGGTGTTCTGCCCAACTCTAACAGCGTAGGTAAAATACTTGCTTCACCCTGTTGGCACTCGCCCACTTGGCCCAATGCTTTGAGTTTTTGCGAAGCAATTAAGCCAGCTTCATATAAACAAGTACCTACAGGCTTTAAACCCGCTTTAATCGCTTGACCACTCAGTTGTTTGTTCGCAGTACCAGCTAATGCACCAACTATATATGGCATCTGTTCTTTTGGACTGATACGAAGACCTTGATGTTTGGCGGTAGCAAACCCCGCCTCCGACAACCACTTATCAACTAGCGCGCCACCGCCGTGTACCACAACAAACTGTTTGTCGATTTGTACTTTTGTTAACTCAGCAATTGCAGAAAATAGTCCCATTGCTGCATCTTCCGTGTTTAACACCGCGCCACCGACTTTAATGACCCATGTTTGCATTTTCATGACACTCCTTTTAAGCCAAGTTCAGCAGGCAACAATGCTGCGATATTCATACACTGAAGCGCTTGGCCAGCAGCCCCTTTTAATAGGTTATCGATGGCAACCACCACAATCAGTTGCTCACCTTGCACTTGCCAGCCAATATCAACATACGGCTGTTTGGCCACACCTTTAATTGACGGCATTTGCTTATTGCCTTTTAAACGAATTAACGGCTCGTCGGCCAATACCTGAAATGCTTCATTAACCTGATACTCACTTACACCCGGCTTCAGCTTCACATAAATGGTTTCAAGAATACCGCGAGCAAAATTACCTAGGTGTGGGGTGAATAACACTGAATGACCAAGATACTGTGAAATTTCTGGCGTATGTCTGTGATTGAATAACCCATAAGGTGCGAGAGACACTTCGCAAAACTGGGTGCCAATATTGGCTTTACGACCTGCACCAGTGACGCCCGATACTGCGTTAACAATAATGGTATTGTCAGCGAGTAAATCGGCTTGTTTAAGTGGTTTTAAACCATTTAATGCAGCCGTTGGATAACAACCAGCAACAGCAACGAGTTGTGCCTGTGAAATGCCCTTTGCATTCCACTCTGCTAAACCGTATTCGGCTTGTGCAAGCCAGGTTGGTGATTGGTGCGTAAAGCCATAAAAGCTGTCGTAATCTTGAGGGTTTTTAAGTCTAAAGCCGCCTGACAAATCAAATACTTTTTTGCCCATAGCTAAAAACTTAGGCGCAAGCTCTACGCTGACTTTGTGATCTGTACACAGGCACACAAAGTCTGCATTTGCTTCGATATCAATAAAGGCTTGTTCATTAAGAGGTAAAAGAAGCGTGTCGAGCAAAGAGGCATGTTCTGGATACAAGTCACTCAGGAGCTTTCCTTTGTCTAAACTTTGCTCTGACACAAAACATCCAGCAAGGGAGAAGTTGGGATGTTTGGCAATTAAACTGGCTAATTCGGCGCCGCTATAGCCGCTAGCGCCAATAATAGTTACATTCAACATAGTAAAAAAATCTCTAAAAATTTGGTTCCGTTTCGTGCCCAATGGGCATTATTTAAAAAGTGTTGAATGTATATCGTCGCATCTTAGCCTCAATTTATATTTATGCTTAAAAAGTGAATTGATATTCATACTAAACACATATAAATTATTATGCAAACATTTTGAATAAGTATTTTGGACTGATATGACCACTCCCGCTTTTATTAATATGTACCAGCAGCTTATCGCCGAGCCTTCGATCAGCGCACTCGACCCACAACTCAACATGAGTAATCTCTCAACCATTACTTTGCTTGCAAACTGGTGTGAAAATTTAGGTTTCCAGGTTGAATTAACTGAACTTGAAAGCGCGCCGGGTAAATTTAATTTACTGGCAAAACGTGGCGAAGGTGAAGGCGGCTTAATGTTGGCAGGGCATACAGACACAGTGCCTTTTGATGACAGTCGCTGGCGTTACGACCCGTTTAAACTCAGCGAAGTCGATAACAAACTATATGGTCTAGGTTCAATTGATATGAAAGGCTTTTTTGCATTTGTGATTGAAGCCATAAAGCAACTTGATTCACAAAATGCAAAACAAGCAAAACCCATTATGATCCTCGCCACCGCAGATGAAGAAACCACCATGGCGGGCGCACAAGAAGTGGCAAAACATCAAAACTTAAAACCTGAGTTTTGTGTTATTGGAGAACCGACTGACATGGTGCCTGTATTCACCCATAAAGGGCACATGAGTACCGCCATTCGTGTGACGGGTAAGTCGGGTCATAGCTCTGATCCCGCACGCGGTTTAAATGCCATTGAAGTGATGTATAAAATCATTGCAAAGCTGTTGCAACTAAAAGACACTTTAAAGAATAAATATTCAATTGAGCATTTTGCAATACCCTACCCGACTTTAAACCTAGGGCATATTCATGGGGGAGATAATGCCAATCGTATCTGTGGTTGCTGTGAGCTGCACTTAGACATTCGTCCACTGCCTGGCTTAAGCATTCAAGAGCTGCAATTATTATTGCTAGAAGCGGTTAAACCCATTAATGATGAATACCCAAATAGTGTTGCGGTTATCGACTTACACGACCCTATTCCGGCCTTTACTGGCACAACCGATAGCGCATTAGTAAAACTCGCCGAAGCGGTTTCTGGGGAGCAAGCCATTGCGGTGAACTACTGTACTGAAGCACCATTTTTGCAACAACTTGGCTGCGAAACCATCGTGATGGGTCCGGGCTCTATCGAACAAGCCCACCAGCCAGACGAGTTTTTAGCAATGGAGAAAATTAAACCATCGCAAGAGAAGATCACTCAACTTATCAATCAACTCTGCTTTGTATCTAGCTAAAAAAGGGCGCTGTAATAGCGCCCTTTTTATTGAAATAGACTAACTTATTATCAAGTTAAATTGGTGAGCCCGGTGGCATTTTTAATGCCTCAAAGCCTTCAGGCCACTTTCCTGATTCTAAAAACACTTTAACTTGACGTGCAAGATCATGCCTGAATGCCGTGTCTTCACTGACGCTACTAAACAGTGATCTTTGATCAAACTGTTTCGCTACTCGCATTAGTTGAAAGCGTAACTGGGCTTGCACTTCTGGCTCAACTTTATTTGAGCTAGCTAACTGGGCTAGTCGTGCAGCAGTTAAAAATTGCACGCGCTGAGTTAGTTTTTGTGCCATACCAGCTGTACCATCGGCTTCAAATACCTTGCTGTATAGCGCATTCATTAGGTCGCTCAAGCCAAAGTTTTTGCTGTCTCGCGCATAATGCTGCGATAAACGATTTAAGCGCTCAGCGTTTAATAGCAGTTTTAAGCTATGGTTTGCTGCCACTTCCGGTAATGCCATCGCATCAAGGGCTAAGCCTGTACGGCCATAAACACTTTCACGGGTTTTACGCTCACCATATGCTTTAGGCGGGATCAGCGCTAAGATGCTCTCAGGGATCATCAACTGCTCTGCTTCAAGGGTTTTCAGCATCGCCGAAAGTGCTTGTTGCTGTGTCGCTTTACCTACAATTTGCGCACCTTTAATAGCTCGTTCGCTGCGTACTTCATAATCGTAATCAATACCTGCGATAAGCTTCGCAGCCGACTCAACCTGGTAGCGATGGAATAAAAACAGGGGTACGAGTTTCTCTTCTAACTGAGACAGGGCAACACCGGTTTTAATGTTATTAATACCGAATGTATTCAACGCTTGCTGACGTATATCGAGTACACGCAGTAATTCTTCAGCTGGGTTTTCACCGTTATCCCATAAATGTGCGGTTGGGTGACCACCACCTTGCGGACGCGCATCAGGGTCAGAAATAAACTCTAAACCCTTGTTGTGATTTTCAGTGATGATATTAGCAAGCTCAGTCGCTTCGTCTTTACCGCTGAAATCACTGTAACCATATTTCACCGCTTGAATATCCCAATCGCCCATGCCCTTGGCATAGCCTTTAGAAATATCTAATTGACCTTGTGCGTCAAAGCCAACCAGTGGGTGCGGATAATCCATCACAGATGCTCTGTTTTTAATAGACGCCGAGAAGTTATGCGCAATACCTAGCGTATGACCTATTTCGTGGGCACTTAGCTGGCGAATACGATCAAGGGCCATATTCTGTAAATGCGCGTTTACTTCATCACCTTTCACGAAAGGCGCTGCCAGCGCTTCTGCTATTAAGATATCTTGACGCACACGTAATGAGCCTAATGTGACATGACCTTTGATGATCTCACCCGTACGCGGGTCAATAATTGACGAGCCATACGACCAGCCGCGTGTTGCTCTGTGCACCCACTGGATCACGTTGTAGCGCACATCCATAGGATCGGCATGCTCTGGTAAGATTTTCACTTGGAAGCCATTGCTATAGCCCGCCGCTTCAAACGCTTGCTCCCACCAGCGTGCACCATCTAATAATGCAGTTCTAACTGGCTCAGGGACACCTGGATCAAGGTAATACACAATCGGCTCAACCGCTTCACTTTGTGCTGCCGTTGGATCTTTTTTCGCTAAACGGTGACGAGGAATATAACGCACCAGCATAGACTCGCTCAGCGGTGCCGAATAGTCCTTGTGCTCAATACTCCAATATCCTGATTGCGCATGGAATTGACGCGGCTGATACTCATCATCAGGTAATTTAATTAATGAGTGATGCTGGTGAACTGTCACTGCATATGGATCTGCACTGACTTGACGAACATACTCACCCGGTTTGCTGCCCTTAAACGTTAAGACGGCTTCAAGCTCGGTGTTATCTACAAATGCTTTTGAGCGCGGCATAAATACCGCACTGCGCGAAGTATCTAGACTAAAGCTACCCTGTTTGCGATTTGCTAGTGTGCGACTCACACCATGCACATCTGATAACAAATAAGGCGTGTAATCAATCAAAACACTGTCGTTGTCTTCAGCAACAACTTTAAAGCCTTGCAGAATACTAGAAGCAAACGCCTCATTGATGCTTTGCTTTTCAGCGGCGTTGTTCGAGCTCGCACGATAGTAAGTATTTAATGCGCGAAGCATGATTTTGTCGCCAAAGCGCTCAAATTGCGCGATATGCGTTCCGCCTAGTTGGCCCCTGTCTAAGCCGATATCATTCGAGCCTACACCATATGGCAAACTAAATTGCAGCAAGAAGGGTTGCTTGAATTTATCGACATCAAGGTAAATTTTGCCGCTCTGCGTGTCGGCATAGAAGGAGTAATGACCCGGAAAATGATTAAACTTTTCAGTAAACTCATCAATAGACTTAATTGCGGCGTGCGCTTGGGTTATCATAGTGCCCAGCAAAGCTGAGAATATGACAGGTAAAAATCCAATTTTTCGCATAATCTTATCTTTGTTATTAGAGGTTTTAAGTGGTTGTCATTGTTACAGTATAATTTATCCAATCTGTTTAACAGCTATTTAAGACAAAATTCAGCGCGGCACGCAGCCCTCTCTCACACTATACTTGGCTGCGACCATAACGTTATCAGGACTATTTACTATGCGTAGACTTCCTCCGGTGTTAATTGAAGACGGTTGTTCTAGAGAGTTAGTTTCATTGATCCGCACTATCCTTGCGGCTTGTAAAGAAATTTCATTCCGTGTTGGCCAAGGCGCACTTTCTGGCGTATTGGGTTCAACATTAGACGAAAACATTCAAGGTGAAACTCAGAAGAAGCTTGATGTACTGTCTAACCAGCTTTTAAAAGACATCTTATTAGAGTCTGGCTATGTAAAAGCGATCGCATCTGAAGAAGAAGACTACACGGTGGCAGGCAACCCTGACGCTGATTTTATCGTCGCGTTTGACCCACTTGATGGCTCTTCAAACACCGACATCAACTCACTGGTTGGTACAATTTTCTCAATCATGGAAGCGCCTAAAGATTCAGATCCTGCGGATCCTGCTATCTTCATGCAACCAGGTCACAAGCAAGTTGCAGCAGGTTACGTACTATATGGCCCATCAACAACGCTTGCGCTTTCTACAGGTAAAGGCACACGTATTTTCACTCTTGATAAAACGCACGGCAGCTTCTTATTAACTGAAGACTTTGCGAAAATTCCAGAAGATACCAAAGAGTTCGCGATTAACGCTTCAAACCAGCGTCACTGGCAGCCTGCAATGAAAAACTACATTCAAGATTTGTTAGCTGGAGATACAGGTCCTCGCGGTAAAAACTTTAACATGCGCTGGATTGCAGCCATGGTCGGTGACGTACACCGTGTACTATGCCGCGGTGGTTTATTCACTTACCCTGCTGACACCAAAAACCCAGAAAAACCATACAAACTTCGTTTAATGTACGAAGCAAACCCTATGGCAATGCTAGTAGAGCAAGCGGGCGGTTTAGCGCACACAGGTGAAGAGCGTATTATGGATATTCAACCAAATGACATCCACCAGCGTGTTGCGGTAATTCTTGGTTCTAAGAACGAAGTTGAAGCGTGTTTGGCTTATCACAAGTAAACTTGCTTCAAGTTTTACGTATTAAAAAAGCAGCTTCGGCTGCTTTTTACTTTTTAGCTAGCTTTTAGCTTCCAACAAATTGCTTAATTGCTGAATCTTTTCCATTGTAATCTCCCCCATCTGCTCAGGGTTACTCAAGGCATACAACACGCCTTCCACTTGTTGTGTATCTATGTCTTCTCGCATATCGAGTAACTGTGCCCACATTTCTAATTCATCCATGTCTAATTGTTTACTAAGCACTTTATCTAATACAGTGAGAACATCTTGATTGCTGACACAATAAACCACCTCTGATTGCGAGGCTGAGAGTAAGACTGAAAACGCCTCTGAACGCTTTTCACAAAAGTGAACGATGGCTTTAACCGCTTCTAGGTGAGTCATGTTATTATTCACGTAAATTTCTCTTATTCGAATGTCTTCATGAACTGCTCGCAATGCCAGCAAAGTCTAAAATGTAGTGCCGATACTGATTGCTGGTGTATGACACTGCCAAATATTCTACCTATTTCCGAGTCACCTGGCTGCGTGTGTCGCGCTTGTTTAATAAAAAATATCAGAGCTTACATCGAAGATATAAAAAACAAGCCTATAAAGGATCAGCTTGCGCTCGCTCGACCTTATCAAAACGATACTAATTTTATTGAAGGCATTGATTACGATATGGAAAATGGCTTGCTTGTAATGAGCCGTTGGACACACTTAAAACGCGGTAAGTGCTGTGGCAACGGCTGCCGCCATTGCCCTTATAAGTAACCGGAACTCTGGTTAAGTAGTCACTTATACTTCGCCTGTTTCTATGGGTAGGTTATTTTCAGCATTACCCCACTCTGACCATGAGCCATCGTATACAGCTAAATCTTGATAGCCACATTCATCTGCTATCATGGCCAAAATACAGGCTGTTATGCCTGAGCCGCAGCTAAATTGCAGGGACTTACCTTCGACGCCCAAAGTTTTCAATCTTTCATGTATTTCAGAAATCGGTTTTAAGCATTTGCTTTCATCGAGCACACTCGCGTAGTGCATACTCTTACTGTTTGGAATATGCCCTGAGATCATACCCGCTCTTGGCTCAGGATCCTCGCCTGTAAAACGTTTATAGCTGCGCGCATCAAGCAATAAGGTATTAGGATCGTCTATGGCATTGAGAACCGCTTGCTTATCAATGAAGTAACCCGCTTTTGGATGAGCGACAAAATCACCTATGGCTTTAGCTTGACTGTACTCAGCCTGAGCAGGTAAACCTAATTCAAGCCAACGCACTAAGCCACCATCTAGTACGTATACTTCGTCAAAGCCCATACTTTTGAGCATCCACCAAGCACGTGCGGCACTGAATAGGCCTTTGTCGTCATAAACAATCACAGTGTCAACGTTATTCACGCCCAGTTGGCGCATTTCAGCCTGAAACTGTTGCGGACCGCACATAGTACTAGATAGCACTGCATCGGGTTCACAAAGCGCACCTTTGATATCAAACCGTTTAGCGCCTTGAATAATCGCTTGAGGGCTATATGCACCCTTTTCACCGGCATTCACTATACCGGCATCAAAAACATGCACGTATTCAAGGTTTTCTTGTAACCATTCGCAAGACTTGATGTTTTTCATCCATACACTCCCAAAGGGCCTATCAATCAGGCTATACTAGACGGCAAATTTAGCAATCTCAATACTTTAAATATGGTTAAAGCAATCTCAAAGGACAGGATCACCGGACCAATTTTAGCCGTACTGCCAAAATTTATTGGCGACGCAATTAACACTTTATCGGCTATTGAGCTACTCAGAAAGCTCTACCCTGATAATGAGATTTACCTATTAGCTAGGCCCTATATGGTTGAGCTTTTAGCACGCGATGAGTTTTATAATATCAAAGTGATTGCTGATGAACGTTATGTTGAAGCTAAGTTATCGGTATTTTCCCTAGCAAAGCAGCTGAAAAAGCATCAATTTTCAATGGCGGTGTTGTTTAGAGGGTCTTTGTCTGAAGCGTTGCTAGCTAAACTTGCAGGTATCAAAACCATCATTGGTTATGCACAAAATGGACGAAAACCACTTCTCAGCCACCCTTTAAAATTAAATGTGAACCATCATTACTTACTCAGGTATTGCCGTTTAATTAACGAAACACATGGTGACTGTTTTGAGCAGCTTAATATTCCTAAATTAACTTCTCGAAAGATTGAAAACACCACCTCGAATAACGGCAAGCCAAATATTGGTCTTTATTTTGGTGGAAAAAACAAAGGTGCGCGCCACTACCCAGTCGAACAAGCAAAACAGGTAATTGCTTTACTTAATGAACAGTACTTATCTAACTTAATTCTAATTGGTGATAAATCAGAACAAATAGACAACCAAAAATTGTTTGAATACGCAAATAGCTTAAATATGACCTGCACAGATTTAACAGGGAAAACAACGTTGACGGAATTAGTCGATCATATTGCTTCGTTCGATTTACTCATTAGCATAGATTCTGGCCCTATGCATATGGCTGCTGCAGTGCAAACGCCATGCGTTGCCATTGTTGGGCAAGGCACTAGCCCTTGGTCTTTGGTAGTGCCTAAAACATCTAACGTTGTCGCGGCAACGGCTGAGCATAGTTTAAAGCTCAACGATAACCTTTTAGTTGATGATATTAATCCTGAAAATGTTGTTCAACTTAGCCAATTTTTTATTACTCGTGATAAGGATATAGAGAATATAAATTAAATAATTACTAGAAAAGTAACTTAAGGATTCTTTTGCTCAACTCGCAATATTGCTATTATAAAAACAATTAGCAATGCAAATGAGTAAATTATGCTGCCTCCTATTTTCGTCATTAATATGGCCAGTAGCATCGAAAGATGGCATACCACATCAACTCGATTACACGCTTTTGGCCTTGAAGGTATTCGCTTCGAAGCAACAGTAGGCAAAAATCTAACAAAACAAGAAGTTACTAATTGGTATAGCGCTGAATTGAACCGAAAACGCCATCATCGAAATATGACACCGGGAGAGATTGGCTGCTACGTTAGCCATATGCGTATTTGGGAAAAAATGCGTGATGAGCACATCCCTTTTTGTATTGTTTTAGAGGATGATCTGACAATCGAACCACATCTTCCTGATGTAATAAACAAAATAAGTGAACTTAATAATTGGGATATGATTAAGTTATCCGATGATAGAGCCAACCCTTTTATTTTAGAAACAGAACTATCACACACTTTAACATTAGGTAACTATTTGAAGGTTCCAAATGGAACGCAAGGCTATGCGCTGAGTTTGGCTGGTGCAAATAAACTACTAAAAAGAAAACCTTTCTTTAGACCAGTCGATGTGGATATTCAGTTTCATAGTGAAGTAAATCTAAATATTACAGGAATAAAACCCTACCCTGTTGCTGAAGATTTAGCTTTTCATAGCGATATCGTAGCAAGCAATAATGGTAACCACTCGAGCAGAAGTACTTTTTGGCGAAACTTGCGCCATCGTAAAGACATGTATTTTCAGCGTAAAAAACTCTCAGCCGACCTATCTAATATGACTCAAAAATAAAAAAAACGAGCCTCAAGCTCGTTTTTTTAGTTACTCTTATTGTAACTTTATAAATTAACCCGCCTGATGATAGTTACCAAGCCAATTTAAAAACTCAGTGGCCTGTAACGGCTTGCTAAGATAATACCCTTGCGCATAATCGCAATGCATTTGGTCTAGTAGATTCAGTGACGGTAAGTTCTCAACCCCTTCAGCAACTACTGAGAAGCCTAACTGATGACCAAGCGTGATCGTTGACTGCACTATGTGTTGATCTTGCTGCGATTCATCAAGCTTTAAAATAAATACTTTATCCAACTTCAATTCATCAATAGGCAGCATTTTTAGGCGCCCAAGGGATGTTTGACCAACCCCATAGTCGTCTAGGGAAATCATCACTCCGAGTGCTTTTAGGGCTTTAAGTGCAGCGATGCCTTTCTCTTCATTTTCTATCATGTCACGTTCAGTGAGCTCTATGGTGACGAGTGCAGGAGGCACTTTAAAACGAGCTAACTCGGCCTCTAAATGCGGAAAAAAGTCATCATGAGCAATATCCTGTGCTGACACATTAATTGCCGCCTTCATCGCAATACCTTGCTGTTGCCACTCAGCGACCTGTTTAACGACAGTAGAGACGACCCATTGAGTTAACTCGACAATCAACCCTGACTGCTCAGCAAGGTCGATAAAGAGTTCAGGAGACACCCATTGCCCATCGGGTTTATGCCAACGGATCAGTGCTTCAACTTTATCAATTTGCTGCGTTTTTAAGTTCAATTTAGGTTGGTACGCCATAAAAAGCTGGCCATCATCTTCAATCAGCGCTTGTTTTAATTCATCGATCAACTGTAACCGTGCTAAATGCTCTTCGTCTTCACCATCTTGGTAATAGTAAATCTCCTGCCCATCCTGAGCTGCAGTGTCGACCGCGATTAAAGTTCTACGCACCAAGTCTTCAGGGTTATCAGCCTGCTCGGGGTATATCACCACACCCATGCTAAAACGCAGCGCAATATCTAAGTTTCGGATCATGTAGCTTGTGATGAGAGCTTTATTTAGTTTAGCCACACACTGTTCAACTGAGCTACCCTCTACAGGCTCCATAACCACTAAAAATTCATCACCACCAATACGCGCATGTAATCCATTAAAGTCTTTAGTAACTTGCTCAATACGCTTTGCAACCGCGCGAATACAGTCATCGCCCACTCTAGGACCTAGCTTATCGTTGATATGACGTAAACCCCGAATATCAATAGCAACCAGGTATAAAGTAGGATTGCGCTCTAACTTTTTGGTTAAGCGTTCCAACGCCGCAGTACGATTATAAAAGCCTGTTAAGTGATCATGTTGCGCTTGGAAGCGAATTTGCTTCTCACGAGCCTGAATGTCCTCTCCCATCTCTTGGAAAGCATCAAAAAGCTCACAAACTTCTTTACTTGGACTGCTATCTGTTAAGTTTGCGCTGTAATCACCTTTTGAGAATTGTTTTGCCATTTCAGTAAGGTGTTGCAGGGGCGTTGTCAGGTTATTAGCTAAGAAGCCACTGGTGATAAAGCCTAATACAATCGTACCGCACGATAGTAAAATAATGCTTAATACTAGTTGGTCAAACTCTTCATATTGTTCAGTTAAATTAGCGCTTAATACCACGCTTATTGGGTTATTGGCTAAGGCTGGTAGAGCAACTTCAGCGCTAATAAAAACCGGGTAGTCAGTAAACCAACGTGAGGTTGTTTGCTCATGAACATACGATAATAAGTCGCTATGTGCTGCTGGTAGCTCAATAGAGCTCGCTTTTAAACCCGTAGAGTGAGAAATAAAGCTCATCTCAACACCGGTTAATTCTTTTAGCTCTTGTGCAATATTCTCGTTAACGGCAAAACCAACCACACTCAATGCAATGGTGCGCGGTGCTTTTACTGGTAAAATTATGGCTTGGTAAAGCTGATTATCGATCACAATAAAAGTCGACTCTTTACCATTACCAAGTAATTGCTTCATGAGTTGTTGGCTGTTTTTAGGTAATACCAAGCCTTCTTTATTAGACGCAATCACATTGCCTTTAAGGTCCATCAGCAACATCAAATCTGCATCAATTCGATTACTATGATTAAACAACGCACTTTGAATGGTGTCTTGATCACGGCTAGCAACAGCTTGTTTAAAACCAAAATCAGCAGTAAGTACAGTAGAAGCCGTAACTAATAAACGTTCTTTCGCTTTTAAATATTGTTGGTAAACGTTTTGTGCAACCTTAATACCTTGCTGAACTTGCTTGTCGTTATATTGATTGGTAGACCACCAAAAACTCGCTAAGCTAGTCATAGCCGTCAGCAATACCAGCCCGACACACAGTAAAATAATACGTTGTTTTAAAGTGGTGCTCATGATGTTCCTTTTGCACGCTGCTCACTAAACATAGTCACAACAAATTACGAAGTGATAATAAGAATTCAGAGATGGTAATGAATATAGACCAGTTTTGGAGTTAATTCATTGACCGAGATCTTAGATAAGTTAAAGGGATTACCTTTTTAATTGCAAGGGTTTTAAGAATAAAGCCTGATAATACAAGTTTTTAGTATTATCAGGCTGAAAATTTTATAGCATTAGGTATTACTCATTTAATGCTACAAACAAGCAGATTAGTCGATAAGACCATATTCACTATCAAGAATAGCTATCACTTCTGCACGCGGATCAGCTGGAATGGTTAGCTCTTGACCTACAATCTTACTCGCGATACCTACATAAGTGTCTGATACTGACATCATCACATCGACTGGTAGCTTGTAATCTTGTGCCAATTGCTCACGCTCAGGCATTCTGTCTTTATTAAGCAATACATCGCTGTCTGGCACGTTATTGATCAGTAACTGACGGAAGCCTTCTTTCGAGTTTTCAATTACTTTACCATCACGGAATGCTGGGCCATCCCAAATACGAGATGAATCAGGCGTACCAACTTCATCAATGTAGATAAGCTGCTCAGTGCCATCAGTTTGCTCTACGTAACCAAACTCAAATTTGGTATCAACAAAGATCTGATCAAGCTCAGCAAGTTCTTTGCTGATCAATGCAAAACCTTCAGTTAAAAGCTTTTCGTACTGAGCCACATCAGCTTCTGATTTGAAGTTAAATGCCGATAGGTTATCTGTGATGTTTTTACGCGTGATGTTGACATCATCCACTGGTGGTACTTCTGGTACGTCAGTGATAATACCTTTGGTAGACGGTGTGATCAGTACTTCGTCTAACTTCTGATTCGCTTCAAGCCCTTCTGGTAACTCAATACCACAGAAGTTGCGAACGCCTTTGCTGTAATCACGCCACATGCTGCCTGTAATGTACTGACGCGCAATCGCTTCAACACGTACCGTGCTTGCTTTACGCACGATCCACACATAAGGGTGTGGAATGTCTACGATGTGGTTGCCCGCAAGACCTGCTTGATCGAATAACTTAAACCAGTGTGATGCCACGCTGTTAAGTGCAATACCCTTACCTGGTACACCATTTAAGCCATTTTCGCCCTGCCAAATGCAGTCAAACGCAGAAATACGATCAGAAATTACCATGATCGCAAGCTCAGTACCTTTAGGTACATCGTAGCCTTTTTCTTCAATTAAACGCGCACTGTCTTCGTCGGTTAACCAATAAACTGAACGAACTTTACCACTGTGAACGGCACCTTTTGTGCGGATCGGCAGATCATCATTCACTTCTAAAACTTTGTAGCTACTCATTATTACTCCAAGGCCGGATGCACCTTGCTAAGGGGTGCAAAAAATATGAGGGGGTTAGAAGTGCATATAATAATCGCAAGACCCTTAAATCACAAACTAAACCCGAACTCTTATGTTGCTAAATGTGGGGTTTATCGTTGAATTTTGGTAATTAAACCGAGCAGAGTTTAGCCGATGAGAAAACTGTTATACCATCACAGTGTTTTTAGTTTATTGAGCCCATTATGATTGAGATAAACAACCTCGTATTTAGCTGGCCTAAACACCCTGCTCCTACGCTAGATATTGCTGAGTTAACAATAAGCCAAGGCGAACGGATATTTTTACACGGCCCAAGTGGCAGTGGTAAATCGACCCTGCTCGGACTATTAGCTGGGATTAATGCCATTCAAGCGGGTGATATCAAGATTTTAGATACGCCAATGCGTCAACTTGCAGCCACAAAACGAGATCAATTTAGGGCAGATCATATTGGTACAATCTTTCAAAACTTTAACCTGCTGCCATTTTTAGACCCCATTGAAAACGTCATGCTTGGCTGCCAATACTCTAAAATGCGAAAAAGCAAACTCACCCAACCTTTACAGCAAAGCGCTATTAGCTTGCTAGAAAACTTAGGGATAGATCACACCCTACAAGCCAAGTCGGTCAGTGAATTAAGTATCGGCCAACAACAGCGAGTAGCTGCGGCACGGGCATTTATTGGTCAGCCAGAGCTTATCATTGCCGATGAACCAACCTCGGCGCTTGATGCCGACAGCCGAGAAGCCTTTATCGAAACCTTGTTTTGCCAAGCAGAAAAATACCAAGCCACCATTTTATTTGTCAGTCACGACCACAGCTTAGCGCAGCTATTCGATAGAAAAGTGAGTTTGAATGAGATCAACGGAGCGGCACAATGAACTTAGCATCTCTGGCTTTCAAAAGTAGTTGGAATCGTAAATCGAGCGTACTACTCACTCTATTTACAATAGCCATCAGTGTGATGCTGTTACTCTCAATAGAACGAGTGAGACAAGAAGCAAAAAGCAGCTTCGCCAATACCATTTCTGGCACCGATTTAATTGTCGGAGCACGCACGGGCGACATACAGCTGTTGCTCTCAAGTGTATTTCGAATCGGTCATGCCAATAATGCTGTGCAGTGGCAAAGTTATGAATATATTAAACAGCAACGTGGTGTGGCATGGACTATACCGATAAGTCTTGGCGACAGTCACAAAGGACATGCTGTATTAGGCACTGATAGCAGCTACTTCACCCATTTCCGTTACGGGAAAAAGCAAATGCTGGCATTTGCACATGGTCGCGCATTTCATAATGGTCGCGAAGTGGTTCTCGGCAGCGATGTGGCGAAAAAGCTCAACTATCATCTCGGAGAACAAATCGTGATCTCCCATGGTATGGGTAACACCAGCTTTCACCATCATGATGATAACCCAATGACCATAGTCGGTATTTTAAAACCGACCGGTACGCCCGTTGATCGCACCGTGCATGTGCCACTCATTGCTATTGATGAAATGCATAGTTCTAGTCATAACAAATCGCCGCGCATGATTGGTAAGCCACTAAGTAAACCATCAAACGGAGCCGAACATACTCATGATGAGCATAAACATGAACATGGAAAACATCAGCATAAAACCCACCAACTTGTTGAGAGTGAACCGGGCGATTTAATTGGTGAGCCAAAACAAATCACCGCGTTTCTAATGGGTTTTGATTCACCTCTTTATACTTTACAAGTTCGTCGTAATATCAACCAATATAAAGGCGAGCCACTGCTGGCCATTATGCCCGGCGTCACCTTACGAGAACTGTGGGGCATGTTAGATATTGTCGAAAAGATCTTACTGCTGTTTTCGATCGTGGTGGTGATCATCAGCTTACTCGGTATGCTAACAACCTTACTCGCGACGCTCAATCAAAGACGTCGAGAGCTGGCCATTCTGCGCTCAGTCGGCGCTCGCCCTTGGCATATTTTCAGTTTGCTGACCAGTGAAGCTGTGATAATCACGCTACTCGGTTGCCTGCTCGGAACGGCATTATTCTTTGTAGCAATCTTGCTAGCGCAACCTGTGCTACAGGCACAATTTGGCATTAGCTTGTCGCTTTCTATGCTCAGCAGCTATGAAGTTACGCTATTGGGCGCTATTATGCTCGCAGGCACTGTGATGGGGATCTTCCCTGCATTGCGCGCCTATTATTATTCACTCATCGACGGCATGAGTATTAAAATTTAAAAGGTTATTTTAAGTATGAAATTATTTTCACTCTGCTTTGCTTTGTGCTTTAGCGCACTGAGTTTTGCCCAAGCACCGAAAGAAATTTTTTGGGAAGACTTAATCCCACAAGGTCATGTGCAAATTAGCAATCAAGACGCAGCCAGTCACGATGGCGCAGACCAAAATTGGGTGCAACCAGATTTAGATGCACCGGTTGTAACAGCATTAGATGGTCAGTCAGTGAGTTTGCCGGGTTTTGTTGTGCCGCTTGAAGGTGACAGCGAAGTGATCACTGAGTTTCTATTGGTGCCGTATTTTGGCGCATGTATTCACGTGCCGCCACCACCACCGAATCAGATCGTCCATGTAAAAATCAAAAACGGTGTACCAATCGAAAGTTTATACGATGCAATCACAGTCACAGGGATTATCAAAGTTGAAACTTGGAGTGGCGAATTAGCGCAAACCGGTTACACCATGCAAGCAGTGGGTGTGGCGCCTTTTGAGCTTTAACTTAAAGTTTACATTTTAGGGACAAGAATGTAGACTATTTATGGCTTTTTTCAAGGCCATAAATATATAAGGATAATATTTAATGAAAAAAACAATAACATTTGCAGCTATAGCTGCAGCTAGCTTCATCTCTTTGAATGCTAATTCTGCCGTCTTTGGGAGTTATGTAAAATCGTCTCAAGCAGAGTTCGACCTTTATCACGCTAGACATTCTGTTCAATTAGCTCCAGGCCAAAAAGACGTATGGAATTCTCCTCTTACATGGCCTGACTTCTACACTTTTGAGATGGGTAATTTAAACCACCCTGATCGCGCTGGCGAGTATGGTGTTTGTGTAGACAACACATCTAGAAAAGTGCCAGGGAAATTAGATGCTGATGGTTACTGCTATGTAGAGCATAACGGTAAAAACTGGCGAAATAGTGAATATCTGGTTTTACAACAAGACTATGATTATTCATGGAGAAAGATAGGCAAGAATTACAAGCTAAAAGGAGATGAAGTCACAGCTGGTGGTTGGGATGCCGGGAATTATTCTTACCATTGTATCGCAGAAAGTGAATATGCTGGCCGATACAGATATAGAGTTTTGGGTAAATACATCCCAAGCCACAATAGATGTTATATTGGTTTAGGGAGAAACAAGCGAGATACGGCGGCTGTTGAAATAGGTGCTCTTTTACCTTCTATAACTGCAGGTTCATATCCATATGCATATAATCATGCGTGGATTTTAGTAGCACCAAATAAAAGCGGTGGTGGTAATGGTGGTGGTTCAACACCTATAGATCCACCATATGATGATTGTTTCAGTGCTGGCAGACTCTGCCCTTAAAATAAAGCCTGTTGCAAGCTTTAATTAAAAGCTTGCAACAGGTTTATGAAATTAGTCTAAAGCTGCTTAACCAAATAATACACCGCCGCTGGCTCTGAATAATTTGGCGCATGGTCGTAACTAAACACCGCATAATATTTAGCGATATCAGGATTACCAAAATTATCGAGCGTGTATTCATCAGGACCGCCATAAAGCTTTACACCATCAAACGGAGAGCGCGGTGGATGAAAGCAATTTCGCACCACAAAACAGCCGACAAAGTCATCACTCTCAGGGTTTTGCCAAGTCAGTTTTACTACTCCATTTTCAACTTGTGCCTGTAACTCTGTTGGCGCGGGTAAAGCTTGATTGCGACGGTTTATGTAGCGAATATTTAGCTCTGCATTACTCCACTCAATTAACGCATTTTTAGCTTGTGACTCAGCTGTAGCTCGAATAACGAAATAATATGGGGTTTGTGTTTGATGCAAACGCGCCAGCTCTTTCAAGCTGTAGCTGTCAAACATAAAGTCGTGTGCGGTGCGCTCTTTAAGTTGGGCATTACTCACTTCATAGCCGATATATTCGATTTTCTGACGCTGTTTAACGTGCTTAAAGTCAACGTCTTTTAACTCCACCAGCTCTACGGTAAAGCGTACGTCTTTGCTCGATGGCAGTGAGTTTTGGCTGTACAAGGTTAAGCAAGCTTGGGTAAACACGGTTTTTTCTGGCTCTAACTCGTGTTGATGCTCAAATGCCATTTGTCCGTAGACGATCTCACCTTGGTCGTCGAAACCTGAACATAAGCTATCCGCAATCACTTTCTCTTGGTAAATGGTATTGCAGCTGTTTGGTGTCAGTTTTAAGCTTTGCTCAGGTAATTGATAGACCAACTCTAAATTTGGACGATAGTGTAAGCCGCTGCCAAATGGCCCATAGCCAATGTCGAATTGCATCACTTGTGAGTCATTACCCAGTGGTAAACTAGTTGGCCCTTGCAAGCGTAAGATCAGTTTTTGATCGTCTAAAAGTTGAGAGATCAAATCTCGCTCTACGCCATTAAACGACCATTTAAGCCAAATTCCTTGGGTCATCTTGTCAGACTCAATTGTCTGCCCAAGGGTGTGTAAAGCTGGCGCTTCACAAATGGCACTGTAGTCATAAATGTTGTCGATTTGATTTGGATCGAGCACCGATATCGACCATTCACCATACTTCTCTATTTTCGCGTTCACCCGATTCATCGGGTATAAGAAAAATTCAGCCCGATCGATATGCGAGCCTTCTGGGATATTCGCCAAATCAAATACCACTACCCCCACGCTCGTACCGCGTTTTTTATCGACACCAATAAACATCGAATTATAACCAAAGCGTTCACGTGCCTTTTGTTGATAGTTAGCACTTAAATACCCAACTTGCTCTTTGGCTGGGAATAACGTTCGGCTACATTGATGCTCTGCCAATAAGGTTTTTAAACGCAGCTCTGGGCTAAACGGCGACTTAATTTTAGTGACTTTATCGACGGCACGAATGTTGTAAAAATAAAACTGCCCACTCTCGAGTTGTGTATCGGTGAACGACAATGATTTAGTAATCGCCACTAAGTTGGCTTCATTACAAGGGCTTTTATTATGTTCAGCACGGTACAATTCAAAATAAATATCTTCGCGCTGTTCATATTCCCACTCTAGCTCCACGCTATCGTGACCCACCTCTTTAATGGTGAAGTCAGATACTCTTGCAGGCGCAAGGTTTGAGTAGTTAATGGCTTCACCCAATGCATAGGCAACCGCTGGGATATTCTCGGCCACACTCTGCGCCATATTCTTCATATAATCAGGAATATTACGGGTACCTACCTCGACCACAGTGGCAATAATCCCTTTTCGATAATAATACTCGCGACCACTGCCCTGAATAAGCTGTGCAGGCGGCTTGCCACGATGAATGCCATACTGACGACCCGTGACCTTTTTAATCTCGTTATTCATGTTGGCACACAACACATTTAAATCTGTGCCTTCAATCTCAACTTCATGATTAAACTTATGGGCCGGAAAGAACACATTCCCCTGTGAATGGTAATCAAGAGCAATACAAATGTTGCTGCGTTTTTCGACGAAGTCACGAATGGCACAGGTTTCAGGCTCTGAAAACGCATGCGGACCACCATAAGTGTTCGACTGCGTATTGCTGTTACGCATGAATTTAGCGTCGAAGTTACGGTTAAGATCCACCCCAAAAGTGCCATCACCATTATTGCGGCGGTTCTTACGCCAAAATGAAAAGTGATTCCGCGAGTATTCAAAACCATCGGGGTTTAGGCAGGGCACCATATACAGCGTGTTTCGTGTTAACGCTGTTTGTAACTTAGGGTTAAAGCGATAGTTGTCTATAACATACTGAATAAACTTGATCGCTAACTCATTCCCTATCCATTCCCGTGCGTGAATGGTGCCCGTATACAATAACGCGGGTTTGTCATCCGCATAGGTGACATCTAATGACAAAGTAACCAGCATAATGGGCCTGCCCTCCCAGGTTTCACCGATACTTTGTAGACGAATTAAATGCGGATGTTCACTCATCGCTTTTTGTAAAAAATCGATGGTGTCTTGATACGACGCGTATTGTATTTTCATGCCTACTTCCCGTTTATGCTTTTGTAAAGGCGTGCCAGTGATCAACGATTTTTTCTAACTTTTTCGCTTTGAGATTTTTAACAACACACAGCTGTTCAGGCTCAGTATTTAAAGCCTCAACCACGCCAGTTGCGCCAAACGTCGCCAAGATGTCATCAATCATTTTGTCACCCACACCTTTTACTTCACCCAGCATGGCGCGAATTTGTGACTCATCAAATGCCACATTCGGTAAATCGGTTTCAGACATGGCTTCATCGCTACCCGGCACAGGTTGCATGGCTGATGCTGGCACAACTTTGGCTGGCAGTTTAAAGTTATCTTGTAGATTCCAGATCTCACTCGGCCACTCTTCACCCGCGCGGTACTGGGTATCAAAGATTGGATATATTTGCTCTGTCATATCGGTAAATAATTCGCCGCAGTCTTGGCTTGGGGTATATTGAGAGAAACCAATATGGCGCATAGTACGCAGAAAGCGTGCATCGATTTTGCCCAGCTCTTCCCAGTTATAAATAGGAATATTTGGTTTACGAAAACGCCCTTCGCCCAATAGCCACATCAAATACTGGCCAATCCAATCTCGAATATAAGGGAAGGCTGCAAACGCCGTCGCACACTCTAAAATACGTAGCTTGCCGTCTTTGCCTAGTGCAATATCACAGGCCCAATACTCTGCATTCGCCGCTTTTGAAGTTTTAGTCGCTAAATCAAGCACTGACTTTGGAATACCCTGGTAATCCATACTGCCGCCCTGACTGGTATTAGTGAGCCACTCCCCTTCTGGCGGACGACGCCAAAACGCACAAACAGGTTTATGACCAATTAGCATGACGCGAATATCTGCTTCCATTGGCACAAAATCTTGTACGTACACTGGGTAATAACGCTTTTCACTCAACAGGCTCTGCGCTTCTTCGTAGCTATCTACCTTATGGACAAAGTAGCCACCATAATTAGATGGGCCGTAAGAACGTTTAATAATCTTAGGATAAGTCGCGGACGCGAGGTAAGACTGTGCTTTTTCCGGAATATAAAAGATTTCCGTATGCGGGATAGGTAAGTCATATTTGCGACAAAAGTGCGTCACATTTTCTTTTGATTTATTGGAAAACTGACTATCTAACGACGGTAAAAAACGCACTTCAGGTAGAGCACGAGCAATGTCACGAAATGTCTCATACGCTGTAGCTGGAATATTACCAATTAACACATCGATTTTTTTGCGTTTCACTTCTGCAATAAAGCGGGCTTTGTCATTACCCCAATGATAGGTCACTTGCTCAATTTTATCGGGCCAACCTTTAAAGTTAGATTTATCAAAAAAGCGCAGTACATAGTCTAAATAAAGCAGACCGATTTTTGGCAGTGAGGTTTTCTTCGTCATGATTTAAGCCACCTTGGCAGATTGCAGTGAAAGTTTGCGTTGTACAGTTTTGTCTATCAGCTCGACCATGGCCGAGATTTTGCTGTGATTAAAATTAATCCCCAGCGCTTCTTGTTCAGGCGTGGCAAAGGCAGGAATGGTATTCACTTCAAGCACCACATATTCTTCTCGTTCTCGGTCGTAAATAAGATCAACACCTGCTATCTCTAACCCGAGTGTTTTTGTGGCTTTAACTGCAATATCGACCACTTCGTCACTTGGCTCGCGCACGAATACAGAGCCACCGCTGGTGATGTTGGTTTTCCAATCGTCTTTTGGTGCCTTACGGCCATAGCAGCCCACACATTTGCCATCAACAATATCAATGCGGTAGTCAGTGTTGTCATAATTAATAAAGCGCTCTACGTAGAAATAACGTAAGTCGGTGCGACTTAGAAATGGCATTAACATGTCGAGCGCTTGCTCAGAGTCAATTTTTACTATGCCAACGCCGCCCCAACCGTCGGTTGGTTTGTAAACCAACTTACCGCCGAAGTCGCGGATGGCTGACTTTAAGCCGTCCATGTCGTTCTTGTGACATAAGCGGTAATCTGGCGTTACTATGCCTTGCGAGCTTAATAAGTGAGAGGTACGGAATTTATCTTCAGCAATCGAGAAAGCGTTGTAATTATTTAGCGTCGGAATGGTCTCGCTCAATGTTTGATACAAGTAAAGCTGATACTGAGTTTGCTGCCCTGCGTTATAGCTTAAGAACGTATCTAACTTTTCCATCGCGATGCCATTACACATAATTGAGCCGCCTTGCGCTCTGGCATCTCTTAAATTTAATCCTGTTGAGGTTTGAATGCCTCGCTCAGCCAAAGCGTGAACTAGCTTTTGCTCGATGGCTTTACCGCCACCATTTTCGTACATCCAAATGCCTACATGAGGTGCTGTCACAATGTGCTCCTTGTTTTCAAAAACGGGTCTAATGCAAAAGGGTTATTTGCGCTGTTGGCCGCAATTTAAACGGATCAAGATGACACTTTTTTGACCAATTGCAGCGAACAAAATTTGTTCATAAAACATTCACCTCCTTGAAACATAGTGTCGAGAAACTGGCGGCAATTAAATACAGGGAAATCCGTTATGACACAGATAGATTTTGCAGAATTAGCAACCCTTATTCGTTGCAACTCTCACAGTAAAAACAAAGCAGGGATTGATGAACATGGCGAGCAAATGATTGCGCTGCTTGCGCCTTTGGGTTTTGCCATGACCCGTTACCAAAGAGAAAGTATTGGCGACCATTTACTTTTCCATACACCTAAAAGAGCGGGCAAAAAAGTCTTGTTGCTCGGCCACCTAGATACCGTTTTTCCACCGAATACCTTTACCGAGTTTAAGCAAGATGACGACTGGGTGTATGGCCCTGGTGTGTGCGATATGAAAGGCGGTAACTTTGTGGCTCTAAATGCGCTTCGTAACTTAAAAGCGAAATTTGGCCCGCTCTATAACATCGATTTTTTATTGGTCAGTGATGAAGAAACTGGCAGCGATGACAGTAAATATTTAACCGCAAAACTCGCCAAAGACTATGACGCGTGTTTGGTATTTGAAGCAGCGGGTAAAGAGCACGAAGTCGTTATTGGTAGAAAAGGCATTGCCACGTTCGATATTGAGATCATTGGCAAAGCCGCCCATGCTGGCAATCACTACGCCGACGGTATCGATGCCAACTATGCGCTGGCAAATATGCTTACCGAAATGACTGCGCTAACCGATTTAAAAAAAGGCAGCACCGTGAATGTCGGTAAAATTTCAGGCGGTTTAAGCACCAATACCATTTCACCAAAAGCCAATATGATGGTTGAAGCCCGTTTTAAAACACTTAAAGAGCAACAGCGTTTATTAAAAGGCATAGAAAATATTTGTTTTGCCATGGAGATCACTGGCGTGCAAATTAACGTGAATGGCGGCTTGCAACGCGGCGTAATGAGCCCAGATACGATGCAACAGCAGTTACTCGACGAGATTGCCATGATCTTAGATGAGCCGCTAAAAACTGAACAGCGCGGCGGTGTGTCAGATGCGAACGTAGTCAGCGCAGTTGGCGTACCGACATTAGATGGCTTTGGCCCATACGGCGATGGCGACCACACCATTCATGAGCGCGCATTAAAAAGTAGTTTTGAGTTACGAATTAGGCAAGTGACACAGATATTGTCGGCATGGTGTTTTAGTGCGCAAAGCCAAGCGCAACAACTCAACTCAGAAGTGGTTTAATTTTTTAGTCCGCTTGTTTAGTGAGGTGGCAAACGCTACCTCACTGAACATAATTATAAACCTACTGTTCTCTCGTTTAATTCTGACACTTAGGGCAATACACGGTACTTCTCTGTCCTAAACGAATTTCTTTCAGTACGGTTTTACAGGTCACACACTCTTCGCCTTTGCGTCCATAAACCAGTAATTGCTGGGCAAAATAACCCGGTTTACCGTCAGACTGTGCGAAGTCTTTCAGTGTGGTACCACCTTGGGTGATGGCCGCTGCTAAAGTGTCCTTGATGATTGGCGTGAGTAATTTATAGCGCTTTAACGACACCTTGCCTGCTTCGCGTTTTGGATGAATACCCGCTTTGAACAGCGATTCGTTGGCGTAAATATTACCGACGCCCACAACCACATGGTTATCCATAATAAATTGCTTAATAGGTACCTTTTTGTTGCGAGAACACTCAAACAAATGCTCGGCAGTGAAATCATCGGTGAGTGGCTCAGGCCCTAGCTTTGCGAACAACGCATGAGATTCATTCGGCGCTTGCCATAAACACGCACCAAAACGACGGGCATCGTTGAGACGTAACGCTTTGCCATTATCGAAGTGGATCTCAATATGATCATGTTTTTTTAGCGGCTCACTGATTGGCACAATGCGTAAATGTCCCGACATACCCAAGTGTAAAATCACACTGCCAATATCAGTATCAAGTATTAAATATTTCGCTCGACGGCGCACGCTGTTGATCGTCAGCCCTTCGATGTCTTTCACTTCATCTGGCACCGGCCAACGGAGGCTTGCATTGTGAACCAATACTTTGCTGACTGTTTGTTTTTCAATGTGTGGGCTAATGCCTAAACGGCTGACTTCGACTTCTGGTAATTCAGGCATGTGGTTCTCTAATGTCTATTTCTTTAAATATGTTGAGATTACTGTGCTGCTGCTTGCGCTAAGTTGAGCGGCTCAAACAGTTGATACGCCAGCTCTGGCTCTAAGATCAACCAAGATTGCTGCTGCTTATCAAAAATATAGTATTGCTCGGCATCTTGATAGAGTTGAAAGCTCCAAGGTAACTCTTCGCCTGCTAACCAAAACTGCGCCACACTGACGGCTTTGCTACTCGGCAAAGAAATGTCTGTCAGCTCTAACTCAACTTGTTGCCATGCATCAATCAACAAAGGCAGTTGATTTGGGCTTACTTGCCACGGCCCTTCACTACGCCAAGCTGTGCCAATGCGCTCAATTTTGTAACCAGGAAAAGCCAATGTCAGCACAAACGTTTGTTCGGGTAAGAGTCGCTGCGGACCAGACGCTTGCTCATTCGGATTGAGCTTATGATGCAGGCCATTTAAAAAGAAGATCATGATCAGCATGGCGAAGATCACCACGTTATTCCATGCTTTACGACTGAGTCCCATGCGCTTGCCTCTGTACTTTATTGCTCTTATTAAATAGTCGTTTTGCAGTGTATCGAAAAACATCTTCACTGTGGAGCATGCTTTTACTCTGTTTTGCTTCGGTTAGGCTTAGATTTAGGTCTAAAAATGCATCAACTTGCTATTAAACTGTCGTGATTGTTTGCTAGAATATCGCGCAAAATTTAAGGAGTTCCGTCCATGGCAATGTATGTAGTGGGTCATAAGATCCCTGATTCAGATTCTATTTGTGGTGCAATTGCACTTGCATATTTAAAAAATCAAATTGGTGAAGCAGCAATCGCAACACGTTTAGGCGATGTATCACCTGAAACTCAGTTCATTCTAGACACGTTTGGTTTTGAAGCGCCTGAGCTTAAAATGAGCTACGCAGGTGAAGAGGTTTACATCGTAGACCACACTGAAAAAACACAAGCACCAGATGACATTGATGAAGCAACGGTTGTAGGTGTTGTTGACCACCACAAACTTGGCGACTTAACGACGTCTACACCGCTTGAGTGTTGGATCCGCCCTGTTGGTTGTTCAAACACCATCATCAAGATGATGTATGACTTCTACGGTGTTGAAATTCCAAAGAACATCGCGGGGCTTATGTTAGGTGCAATCCTATCTGACACTGTAATCTTCAAGTCACCAACTTGTACGACTGCTGACATCAAGTGTGTTGAAGTACTAGCTGAAATCGCTGGTATCGAAGACTACAAAGCATTCGGTATGGAAATGTTTAAAGTTAAATCAGCGGTTGAAGGTACACCTGCTCGCGATCTAGTTATGCGTGACTTTAAAGACTTCAACATGAACGGTAACCTAGTCGGTATCGGTCAGTTAGAAGTTATCGACCTAGCTGTATTTGACGACATCAAAGCTGATCTTGAAGCAGACATTGCAAAGCTAAAAGAAGAAGGCGGCCGTCACTCTGTATTCTTACTACTTACAGACATCATGAAAGAAGGTTCACAAATGCTTATCGCGTCTGATGACGAAGGCATTGTTGAGCGTGCTTACGGTGTTGCGCCTGAGCAAAGCCGCGTATGGTTAGATGGTGTACTAAGCCGTAAGAAGCAAGTAGTACCACCACTACAAGATGCGTTTGCATAAGCAATAACTAGCAAGTTATGTAAATAGCTGATAAAACCGAAGCATAGTCTTCGGTTTTTTATTGCCAATAATCTATGACGCAGCACGCACCTAGCCAATTACTCATCGAACCCGGCGTACTAGCCATTTTTGGCGCAGTGCCAAAAACGGCAGCACACCAACATACGCTTATTCAGATCACCTTACCCATAGGTGATGCAGATATGCGCCTTACTCAGCCAAATCACGATGAAATACAACTCACTGGTGCAAACATCATTAACCAAGATGTTAGTCATCAGCTCACCATGCAAGCTGGATGGGTGATCTTAATCGAGCCTAGCTGCAATGTTGGCAAGCAGCTCACAGCAAAACTGGCTGATAAAGCCTTTATTGAAATCGAAATTAATAAGAAATTAGACAGTACTCAAAGCCTAAGTGAGTTGCTCGGTTTGTGTGGTTTAATCCCTGCATTTCAAACCACGGCACCTCAACCCCCTGCACCTCTAACCACGGCACCGCAATCCAAAATTGATGCACGTATAGCTCGCTTACTCGATAAACTTAATCGCTGCATTGGTCATGAGTGTGTGAAACCACAACAATGGCGCGCAGCAGACATCGCGCTTGAGCTCAACTTATCTGAAAGTCGCTTTTTGCATTTGTTTAAAGACACTATGCAGATCCCCTGGCGACCTTACTTATTATGGCGACGTTTGATCTGTGCAGTACAGACATTACAGCAAGGAAAAACCGCCACAGAAGCGGCGTATATTGCAGGTTTCTCAGACAGCGCGCATTTGAGTCGCACCTTTAAAAAGCAGTTTGGATTGAGTTTGAGGGACTATCAAAAGCGTTAAGAACCCCCCCTATAGAGCTTGTAAATATTGTTTCAGACAATCAGCAAAACTACCGTGCCTCTGTCAAGGCCACTTGCTCCATTCGCCCCAAATAGGCCTCAACGATTTTGACGTAGCCTTTACCCTGTTTAAACTTCTTCAATTCATAATTGAATCTATCTCTGAGCATTTTATCTTTAAAAGCGACACTGGCGGTGACTGGCGGAATTAAGTAATGATGTTTAAAGATATTTATGGGTCTTTGTTTGTCGTTCAAACGATAGAAGTAATAGAAAATATATTGGTCTAATACTGCAAAATCGTAGCGAGATTTCGCCAGCATTTCGGGGATCACCGACATATCTGCCAACTCTTTATATCGTGCTTGCTCCGACATGGTTTTAAACTCATCGCCAAAATAACCCGGCGCACCTTGAAAAGTAATCACAGAATACTTTGCAAGATCGCTGATAGAGTCGGGAGATAAATTACGCTCAGACAAAGAAAACACCATAGGTTTATAGGTAACAATAGGGTCGCTGATATAAAAGTTATCGCTATCTTTTGCAAAAAATATCGGTGCCATTAGATCATACTGGCCCGAACGAACTAACTTTTCAGCACGGCCAAGCGCGACAAAGTGTAAATTAACAGAATAGCCAAGCTGCCTGAGCACGGCTTTAGTCACATCTAGGTCTATACCGCTGAATAGCTTGTTATTTATGGTATGCGGCGGGCCTTCACTGGTTACTAGGTTGAGGCCGTGGGTAATATTAGAAAAGTACAATGAAAATAAAAAAGCACAGTATTTTACAAACGATCCCTTTTCTCTATTTCGTTTATAAAATTTACTGTGCATCTTGATTCCATGCTCTGAAAGCCTAATTTATTCACCTATTAGTTTAGGAGTAATCACTAGGAGGTAAAGTGCTGTACTGATAAAAGTCTCAAATTAGCCCACGTAATTCCAAGTAAACTCGCAGGCCATCAAGATTTAGAAAAGTACTAATCGTTACGCTCTAATACCTCTAGTGTCGCTTTGACGACAGCATCTGGGTGCTCAAAAAACACTTGGTGACTGGCATTTTTAAGTTCGTAGTATTTACCTTGGGTCTTATTAGCAATCTCTTTACTCCATTGCGTCCCCTCTTGCTGCCACTTTATAAGACCTGGCTTTTCTTCTTCAGTCGCATTGGCAATATCTAAACGTTCAAAGTCACTGTCAATTACACTAATTGGCACATTAATATTGTACTGTAATGGCTCAGCAAGGTTTAGGTCATCATGATAATTCATCATTTCTTTTATGCGAATCACTTGCTTTGCTACATCTAAACGCAGGTCTGTTACTTTGTCGTAATAGACCCAATCCATTTTATCTTGGTGACTAGACGGAATGAGCTCAGCTACCTCAGCACGTTCGATCGCGATGCGCTCAACACTTTTTTCTGTCCAATTTCCTTCACTCACATGCTTAATATATTCACTTTTATATTTACGAAGCCCTGCGACAGCACCACTTTGGTATTGCATGATGGAGTGAGGCAATAAAATATCAGGATCTGCCCAAACCATGCCCTTCACTTCAATCTCTGGATTGGGGTGGTTTAAATACATAAGGGTTGCTAGGTTACTATTAGCAAAGCTCAAAAATGTCACTTTTTGACTACCTAATAACCCCAGTAACTCAGGTAAATCTTCAGCAAGTTGTTTAAATGAAGGTTCTTCAATGTTAGAACTCCAAGCATTCCCCAGCCTATCAATTACATGCACTCTTGCATGCTCTGCGAGCAATGGCTGAACAAGTGATGCCCAGGCTGAGTCACTATGAAAGAACTTATTAGCACCTGAGAGTATTACAACGTCTCCTTTTTCATTTTTCTGGCCGAGAGTCCTCACATGATAATTGCCAGTTCCTAAAGAGTAGAGTGACGATGATTCTGGTAATTGGAAAGCGCTGCTTTGATTGAAAAACTCTATGAGTTTTTCACTTGTTTTATAACCTTTGAAAGACCACGTGTGGTTTCCACCATGAATGGTGACTAACTTATTTACTATTCCTGAATTGTCTGAAAATACTAGTTCTGTTACTCCGTTTGAAGTTGTTTCTGAAGCTATCTCTGGTTCTTTCAGATTTTGCCTCGCAAAAAGCTTAATTGCCGCTTCAGCAGATTTAAGAGCAAAAACCCCGCTTTCTCTTCCGTTATAGGGCAAGACCGCGTCATATGTGCCTTGTATAAGAATATAATTACTTGGGTGTGAGATTTGGCAACTTTCGTATAACTGTACTGACATTGGGGCTGCGACTGTAGCTGCTGCTCTAATAAGCTCACTATGCTTACAAAGCATATTTTGACTAAATAACCCCCCTTGAGAAAAACCTACAACATAATTTTCACCAGCTAATAAGTTATAGTCTTGATGTAACTTTTCTATCAAATTTGTAATGAATTGCACATCTTTTGCCCCAAGCCTATAAGCAATATTGCATTCACAGCCTTCATCCCACTCTTCCTCTTTCGATTTGGGATAAACCACTATGTAATCATCACTTAACTCTTCTAATCTTAGAACTCGTTGCATTTTTGTATCCGTTCCACCTGAACCATGAAAAACGAATAGTAGCTTGTATGCTTTGCCCTCTTTCAAACCATCTTTAGGAAACTTTAAAGTATAAAAATGCCCGTCTAATTCAAAGCGATCTTTCGGCAAAATAGTAGTTGATGAAGGTTGGTCTTGATTTGTTGAATGACTGGGTGATTTACCATTACAAGCCGACAAAATAGTTAGTAAGCCTGCCAATAAAATTATTTTTGTCATTTTACTCTCCTGTTTTGCCAATAGACTAATTAAACTGCTACATTGTTGTCTTGATGCTTTATCGAATTTCTCGTTACCTTTTCCTTACCAAAATAATAATGATAAGAATCAAAAACTAAGTATGAGATATAAAATAAATAACATAGTCTTTGATACGCAAACTCACACGCTTACCAAGGGTGATAAACAACTTCTTTTAGAAGCAAAATCATTTCAATTACTGATATCGTTTATTGAAAACAACGGAAAAGTACTTTCTCGCGATGAATTAATAGCCCTCGCTTGGCAAGGTCAAATAGTCTCTGATGGCGCAGTAAATAAGGCAATTTCAAAACTACGAAATCATTTTGAACAGCTTTCCCCCGATAGGCTATTTATAGATACAAAAACTAAATTTGGTTATCAATTTTGCGCTGATGTTGTCGTAATAAACGCACAAGAAACTATACTAAATAACCCAAACACCACAACATCGGCCATAATACGAGCCTATATTCTATTAGGCTGCTCTCTCCTAATCGCTTTATCTGTGTTTTTGGGAAGCCAATATTCTGCCTCCACTGAGGCACCAACTATAAAGAGTACTCAATTAATACGCTTTAGCGCACATGATGGTGTCGAAACTAAACTAAGCAACTCAGCCAGCGGCGATATACTTTATCAATCTCTCAATAGTGAAAAAACGCGACACCTTCATCTCAAAAAAACATCTGGCACAATAAGTAAAATACCACTGGGAGCTCATGAATTAAGTTCAGTGAGCTTATCTCCTTCAGGTAAATTAATTGCTTATACTCAAGTAAGAAATGGTCAATGTTTTGTTTTGACAGCGACTACTTCGCTAATAGAAAAAACTGCACACTTTAATTGTGACCGATTTTCTGACTTAAAACTCGTGTGGGCACATAACGAGCAATCTCTATTTATGCAAGCTCGGGAAAATAATGCGACTCCATATAGTATTTATCAGCTAAGCCTAGCAACTAAGTCATTACAGCAAGTCACTCTTCCAGTTGGGTTAAACCATTTAAGAGGTGATTACCTATTAACTCACCACTCTCAGCTACCTTTACTTGCTTTTGCTAGATATTTGGAATCAGATCGCAGTGAAATTCATGTTATCAATTCAAAAAACCTGCAAACTCAATATGTATATACGCTGGACCACAAAGCCGATGCAATCACATGGGACTTAACAAAGACAGACTTATATATTGCAAACCAGAAACAATTATTAAAGCTTGTAGAAGGTGACTCTGCAATATTGATAAAACAATTTAGCTATCCTATTGAATCGCTTGCCAGCACTATCATAGACAACAAAACTGCGATAGTCGCAACGCAGTACCAACCGAGTAGTAAAATACATAGCTATGATATTCATACAAAAGATACTGAAGTTATCTATAAAAATGCAGCGCTCAACCGCTTACCAATAGAATTATCAGCTGGTCACTTCTTATTTATCTCTGACATGGCACAAATTCACACCTTGTGGCATTTAGCAGACGATCGTTTAACGCAACTCGAGCTCCCTTTCGAGTTTGGTTTCAGGCGATATGCAGCCGATAAAAACAATGAGTTTATTCTATTTGAGAAACATGGCGCACTATACGAGTTTGACCTAAGCAGCCAAACCTTGAATATGCTATTTGATAAACAGCATAAAGCCTATGTCGCTAACTACCATTCGACACAAAGCAAAATTATTTATAGCAGTAATAAGTCAGGCCAATGGCAACTTTGGCTGTTTGACAAATCTAATAAATCTCATTTTCAACTCACCCAGTTTGGTGGCTATAGTGGCTATGATTATAAAAGTGGATTAATTTACTCTAAGCGCAATCAGGATGGTTTATGGATGAAGTCGAGCCATAATCAAGAAGTAAAACTGATTTCTGATTTCAAGAATATCAATTGGCTTAATTGGCGCCTTATTAAGGATCATGTTTACTTTTACCGACCAGAGAGCGGGATTTGGCAATATGATATCAATACCCAAAATGAAAAACTCATAATGCAAAGGAGTGAAGGGTTTATTCATCAATACACTATAAGTGCCGATGGAGAGAAGGTTATATTTGTTGAGTTACAGCCATTGCAAGGCGATATACAGGCTTTAATTTTCGAATAAGTTTTGAAGCTCTAAATAACCCCCAATCATTTTGACGATTTAAAAACAAAAAACCCAGCCGAGGCTGGGTTTTTGAATTCTTTAAAACTAAAATTACTTGATTTTAGCTTCTTTGAAAATCACGTGCTTACGTACTTTAGGATCGTACTTTTTGATTTCCATTTTTTCAGGCATGTTACGCTTGTTCTTGTCGGTAGTGTAGAAATAACCAGTACCAGCAGTTGAAACTAAACGGATCTTATCACGCATGATTCAGCTCCTTAAACTTTTTCGCCGCGAGCACGGATATCTACTAATACCGCGTCGATGCCTTTTTTATCGATAATACGCATACCTTTAGTAGTAGTACGTAAAGTAACAAAACGTTTTTCGCTTTCAACCCAGAAACGGTGTGTTTGTAGGTTAGGTAGGAAGCGACGCTTAGTAGCGTTGCGCGCGTGTGAACGGTGGTTACCTACCACTGGGCGCTTACCTGTAACTTGACAGACTTTAGACATGTCTATATATCTCCAATAACTTCGCTCGAGCTTAATTTTCCCTTGGGCCTTAACTGTTTGCCCTGGGGTAAATCAGAGGGCGCTCTTTATACAGCATTAGCAGGCAAAGATCAAGGATCTAGTCCTATCAATCAGCTCATATGTAAATTTGATAGCGGCCAATTATAATGATCGAATCGTGCTTAGGAAAGTAAAAACTGCATTTAAATTAAACTAATTTGCAATATTTTGAGCAAAGAGCCGTTTTTTAACGTTTTCTTTCTGCAAATCACTTAAATCAGGCCTCGCTGTGCAAAAGATATGCAGCGATTCCCTGCAACAATAAGGTGATCTAATACATGAATGTCCACTAAAGCGAGGGCTTTTTGTAATTTTTGGGTAATTAACTTATCTGCTTCGCTCGGCTCAGCAATACCACTAGGGTGATTATGCGCAAAAATTAATGAAGCCGCATTGTACTTCAATGCCGCCTTGACCACTTCTCTAGGATACACACTCGCAGCATTAATGGTGCCATTAAATAAAATCTCGTCATGAATAAGTTGGTTTTGGTTATCTAAATACAGCGCCATAAACACTTCGTGTTCTAACCCTTTTAATTGCAAGCACAAGTAGTCATTGACCGCATCAGGTGAAGTAAAAACAGTATCACGCTGGCAGGCCTCACGCATGTAGCGTTTACTCAATTCTAGCACCGCTTGTAATTGCACATATTTGGCCTCTCCCAAACCTTTGAAAGCAGAGAACTCTTTTAAACTGGCATTAAATAAATTTTGTAATGACCTGCTTTGCGTTAATAGTGATTCTGCCAATTCAATGGCGTTCATGCCAGCGATACCAGTTCTTAAAAATATTGCCAAAAGCTCTGCATCACTTAGTGAGTGCGGGCCTTTTTTCAGTAGTTTTTCTCTCGGTAGGGTGTGTTTTGGTAATGCACTCAATTGCATAGTTTGTCCTTAATTCCTTTGTTCCTAGGCTCTAAAGTGTAGTCAATGGAGCATAAAAGACAAAAGCAGGTTACCCCTCAGTCACTTCTCTATGGTAGAGTTTAAGCAAGTTTTTACTGGATTTAACAAGCTATGAAACAGGCAAAAAATATTGTTTTGGGGATCAGTGGCGGTATTGCTGCTTATAAATGTGCAGAATTAGTTCGACGATTAAAAGAGCGCAACTGCAATGTCAAAGTGGTTATGACCGATTCTGCCAAGCATTTTATTACCCCATTGACTATGCAAGCGGTATCTGGAGAACCTGTTTCTGATTCATTACTCGATCCAAGCGCAGAGGCGGCAATGGGCCATATTGAGTTTGCCAAATGGGCTGACTTAATTCTTGTCGCCCCAGCAAGCTCAAATATCATCGCGAAAATGGCAGCGGGTATTGCCGACGATTTACTCACCACATTATTACTTGCCACGCCAGCTAAAATCGCTATTGCTCCCGCAATGAACCAACAAATGTACGCCCATGCAGCAACGCAAGCCAACTTAAAAACCCTTGCTGATCGTGGTGTTGATATTTGGGGTCCAGGTAAAGGCGAACAAGCATGTGGCGATGTCGGCGCGGGCAGAATGTTAGAGCCAATGGAACTCGTTGAGCTTTGTACGCGCGATGATATTGAACCCGTGCTGGCAGGTAAAACCATTGCCATTACTGCAGGCCCAACTCGTGAAGCTCTCGACCCAGTGCGTTATATTAGCAACCACAGCTCGGGTAAGATGGGTTATGCCATTGCTGAAGCGGCCCTTAAATTAGGCGCAAAAGTGACCCTTATTTCTGGCCCTGTGAATTTAACGCCACCAGCAGAGGCTGAAGTTATCAAAGTCAGTAGCGCATTAGAGATGCGAGATGCCGCACTTGAGCAAGCACAAAACTCTGATATTTTTATCGGGTGTGCTGCCGTTGCTGACTATCGTGCAGCCAATGTGGCTGAGCAAAAAATCAAAAAACAAGGTGACGAAATCACCCTCACTATGGTGAAAAATCCAGACATCATTGCCGAAGTAGCCGCCCTTAAAAACAATCGCCCTTATACGGTTGGCTTTGCAGCTGAAACACAAGATGTTGAAAAATATGCTAAGGGCAAATTAGAAAAGAAAAACCTCAATATGATCTGTGCCAATGATGTCTCTCAAGAAGGGCTTGGCTTTAACTCCGATCACAATGCGTTAACAATATTCTGGCAAGATGAACATCGCAATTTAGGGGTTAATAGTAAAGCAGAGCTAGCAATGTCTCTACTAAAGGCACTTTCTGAAAAGTTATAAAAACCTTTAAAACAAAGGCTTACAACAGTGTATTTTTTTCAGTACAAAACATGAATGAAAGTCACTTTAAAACACTGGCACCAAGCTGAATAAACCATTAACATAACCCCAACATAGTGCGAGCTAGTTGGGGTTTGCACAGCATAATGCATCGCATTAAGCACACAATAAATAGAATATAATAACGATAAATTAAAGGACCATTCATGCCAGCGACTAAGCGCAGTAATCGCAAAGAGCAAATACTACAATCTCTCGCACAAATGCTTGAAACCAGCCCAGGCCAACGTATCACAACAGCAAAATTAGCTGCTGAGGTAGGGGTTTCAGAAGCGGCGCTATACCGCCACTTTCCAAGCAAAGCACGCATGTTTGAAGGTTTAATTGAATTCATTGAAGACACTCTACTTTCTCGTATCAATATCATTTTAGATAACGAAAAAGAAACTCAAGGCCGCGTTTATAATATCTTGCTGCTTATTCTTGCATTTGCAGAGAAAAACCCAGGGATCACACGCATTCTTACAGGTGATGCACTACAAGGTGAGCAAGAGCGCCTACGTGAACGCATTCAAGGCCTGTTTGAAAAGTTAGAAACCCAGTTCAAACAAGTTCTTCGTGAACGTAAACTTCGAGAAGGTAAAGCCTTTACTACTGACGAAGCTGCCTTGGCCAATTTCTTCTTAGCTTACATCGAAGGTAAGATGAATCAGTTTGTTCGTAGTGATTTTAAAACCCGCCCAAGCAGTCAATTTGAAGCACAGTGGCAAGAGTTACAAAAAATCTGGTTAGCTTAATCGCCAATTAAATTCCAAAAAGCGACAGATGTCGCTTTTTTTATGCCCTAAACTCGCTATTTCATCTCTCATACTGTTATTTAACCGCATCGCCCTTTTGTCTTTACCTGCTGCGTGATAAAAAAAACCTTTATAAGTAAAATTAGGTTTGCACCATGAAGGCGTTCCACTCTCTTATCGCAGCCAGTGTGCTGTGCAGCTTGCCTGTTGCGGCGAAATCAAATCTCGAATTTAAGGATGTATTTGATTTTCGTTATGCTCAAGGCCAGCAACTTTCTGAAAACGGCCAATTTCTGACTTTTTCTGCAAAGCCCTATCGCGGCAACAGCGAAGGCTTAGTCTACGATTTACAGACTAACAAGGTCATTGCGCGTGTTCCACAAGGTACTAAGCCACAGATCAACAAGGCTGCAAACTGGGTGGCATTCACGCAAGTGCCTACCCTATTAGAAAAAGAAACCACCAAGAAAAAAGATAAGAAGAAATTAAAAAATCATCTTATTTTGGTTGATACCCAAACTCATAAGCAAACCACCTTTGCTGAAGTGGTTGATTACCAAATCAGTGATGACGGTAACTGGCTTGCTTATCGCACCAAAGAAAAACCAGAAGACGATAAAACAGACAAAAAAGCTGACAAGCCAGAAAGCGAAATAAAGGCAGATAAAAAAGACAAGTTTTACTCACTGGTAATCGTAAACCTGCGCGATATGAGCAAAACCACCATTGAGCATGTTGGTAAGTTTGCGCTGAGCCCTAAAGAATATGGCGTTCTATTTAATGTTCACGATGAACATGGCGCAAAAAACCACATTGGCTTTTTTGATTTAAATACACAAACGCAAAGCAGTTTATTCGACGAGCCAGGTGTCACCTTAAGCCAAGCAGTTTGGCACCCTAACAAGCCTATAGTTGCTTTTAACATGGCCAATTATGTCAACGATGATACACGTCGTCGCAACCATCAAGTTACTCTATGGCACAGTGATACCAATACCTTAAAAGAGATTGATAACCCAACAGGGTGGTTCACAGGAAAAACAGCAAAACTGACCTGGTCAGAGCAAGGCGAGCGCTTGTACTTCCAAAACCGACCTGAGCTTGAAGCTAAAGAAAAAGAGTTGAAGTACAAAGACGAAGCGTCACTCACTGACTTCGACACTATTCGTGCGCAAAAAGGCCTACAGGTTTGGCACAATAATGATGCTGAAATTAAAACCCGTGAAGCCAAAACATGGCAACAAGCGAACAAAAACCGCCACTATCAAGCGGTTTATCATCTAAATGGTGAGCAAGTTGTGCTGCTTGCTAACGAGCAAGCGCCAAATATTCGCTTAAACACCGAAGCGAACTTCTTACTCGCAAGTAACGATAAGCCACATTTAGAGCGCATTATGTATGAAGGTTTCTTCAACGATTATGCAGCCATTAATGTGAAAACCGGTGAGCAAACTCAAATCATCAAAGGCTCACCGTTTAGACCAAGCCTGTCTCCGACTGGTAGCCATGCTGCATTCTTTAAAGACAAGCAGGTTTGGTTAAAAGACTTATCATCTCAGTCTTTGTCACCACTAACCAAAGCTATCAGAGAAGCAATTTTCGCCGATGACAAGCATGACTACCCAAGCGAGCAACCAGGCTATGGTTTTGCTGGTTGGCAACTTGATGGTTCAATTGTGTATGTCTACTCAAAGTTTGATATTTGGGCGTTCGATGTAAAAACGCAGCAAGCTACGCGCTTAACAAAGGGCCGAGAAACAAACACCCAATACCGCGTAAAACATCTTGATAAAAACCAGCTTGGTTTTGCTGCAAACGACACCTTAATGCTGCATACCCACAACACTGAAAATAAGCAGTCGGGCGTAGCAACGCTGAACCTAGCGACAGGTAAAGTAAAAACAGTACTAAAAGGCGAAGCTCGCTACGAGCTAATTGCTAAAGCAAAAGACGCTGACAAGCTGATTTTCACTAAAGAAAGCTATCATCAGTTCCCTGATTTTTGGCAAACCACCAGCACATTCGCAAAGACTAAAAAAGTGACTGACTTAAACCCACAAGTGAAGAACTTTGCATGGGGTGGCAAGCCTGAATTAGTGCAGTATAAAGGTTATAACGGCGAAGACTTACAAGGTGTGCTAATCAAACCTGCGGGTTATAAAGAAGGCGATAAAGTACCTACGGTGATTTATTTCTACCGCTATATGAGCCAACGCATGTATAACTTCCCGAAAATGGAGTTAAACCACAGACCGAACTTCCCAATGTTTACCTCGAACGGTTACGCACTATTCTTGCCTGATATTCGTTTTGAAATTGGTAAGCCGGGCCCATCATCAACTCAAACCATGATCAACGCCGCGCAAAAGCTGATTGATATGGGTGTGGCACACCCAGATAAAATTGGTTTACAAGGTCACTCTTGGGCAGGCTACCAAAGTGCCTTTATGATCACGCAAACCGATATGTTTAAAGCTGTTGTATCGGGGGCGCCTGTGTCTAACATGACGTCAGCTTATAGCGGCATTCGCTTAAATTCAGGTCTTGCTCGTCAATTCCAGTATGAAACAGGTCAAAGCCGTATTGGCAAACCGCTGACGCAAGCACTTGATTTATACATTGAAAACTCACCAGTATTTTTTGCCGACAAAGTAAATACACCTGTAATGATTATGTTTGGTGATGAAGATGGCGCTGTGCCTTGGCAAGAAGGTATTCAATACTACCTAGCACTTCGCAGACACAATAAAGATGCTATCTTTTTGCAATATGAGGGCGAACCGCATCATCTGAAGAAATTCCCGAACCAAGTGGATTTTTCAGTTCGTATGATGGAGTACTTTGATCATCACCTAAAAGGAAAACCTGCAGCTGATTGGATCACAAACGGGGTTAAACACCAGCCTGAGTAATTGAACACTCGATAAAAAAACAAATAATAAAGCCTGCAACCGCAGGCTTTATTATTTATGACCCTTAAAACTCTATGCGTTGGTTTTAGTTAACACCTTATCTTCAAACCACTCGCCTAATAGCCGTTTTTCATAATAGAAAGACGTCTCACGACCTTTCTTAATGCGATCCATAAAGCCCATATCTTTTAATACTAGCTTTTCAGCACTACTTAGCGTCGCGCCTGATTTATCTTGTACGGTATAACTTATGGTCAATCTAGGGAAATAAATTGGCTTTATCACACGTATGTCTTGCATATTCATTCTCGCGTCGCCAGCAAGGTCTATGTCATCAAAAGTCACGTTTAGTTTGTAACCTTCAGGCAACTGCTCAGCCAGTTTGCTAATATGCTTTTCAAACTGCTTAGCGACACGTTTATGATATGCGCCTTTCACTTCGTTTCCAGGGTAAACATCTCGATAGTCATTAAAGTCTTTCCAAGTAACTTTCGCCTCTCCAGCGATACTTAGAAATGGCATACTCAATGCGAGCAGGGTGAAACATAACTTTTTCATGATGACCTCCTAAAAGACTTTCGTCTCTATAATGAGCAAAAAAGTGCGTAATGGAAACCTTTTTAGGGCCACAATTACACACTTTTACACTTAGACACGAACTGTTTTAGCTTGTTACTTTTTTATACCGAAAAGCAGTGCATACAACACAGGTACGACTCCTAGGGTTAAAAGTGTGGAGAATAATAGCCCGCCCATAATGGTCAGCGCCATCGGCTCCCACATTTCACCACCACCTAAATACAGCGGAACTAAACCCAATACCGTTGTCGCCGTTGTAAGCAAAATGGGTCGCATACGCTGCTGTGCAGCATAAATAATGGCTTGTATAGGATTACTGCTATCTTCATCTAGTTCCATCTTAATGCGCTCAAGTAATACAATCGCATTATTGATCACGATACCCGCCAGCGAAATTACACCCAATAACGTCATAAAACCAAAGAATGACTGTCCAAGTAACAGCGCTGCAACTACACCAACAAAACCAAGCGGGATTGTCGTTAGGACAATGACCGACTTACGGATCGAGTTAAACTGGCCAATTAATAAAATCACAATAATAAAGATGGCAATCGGCATTTTATCTGCAATTGACTGGTTGGCTTTGCCCGATGACTCGGCTTCACCGCCGAGCTCATAGTCATACCCATAAGGCCAATTTGCTTTTTGTTCCTCAAGCCAAGGAACCAACTGGGCAAATCCTTCATTGGCGGTAATACCTTCGATTTGCGCCCCAACTTTTACGGCTTTAAGGCGATCACGGCGTAAAATCTGGGCGCTTTCCCAAACAACTTCGATGTCAGCAACTTGCTTAAGTGGCACTGAGCGACCAGTTGCTTGTGAATACACTACCATAGCTTCTAACTTGCCAATATCTTGTCTGTCACCTGCGATTGAACGCAAGGTAATTGGTATAAGCTCGTCACCTTCACGATACTTAGTCAGCTCCATACCGCTTAAGCCCGTTTGCAATGAATTTGCAATATCTCGGCTAGACAAGCCCGCTCTGCGAGCCCGTGCTTGGTCAATTTTGATCTGCAGCTTTTTAATTGGTAAACCCCAATCGTCGCTGATTGACTTTAAGCCCGATGTTTCACGCATTTTCGCTTTTAGCTCATCAACAATCCCCATCAGTATATTGATGTCGTCACCGAGTAATCTCACTTCAACCGGGTTGGCTATCGGTGCACCATTTTCGATTTTGCGCAGCTTTAAGAGCAGATCGGGGTGGCGTGCTAACGCATACTCCTCTATTTGCTTCATCACTTTATCGATATGCTTATACGACGTCGTGGTGATAATCATTAAGGCATAATTAGAGCTGGTTGGCTCAGGGCTGTGTGTTAATAAGAACCTAGGCCCACCATTACCGATATAGCTCACCCAGTCCGTGACACCTTGCTCCGTTTGTTCGCTTACTTTTAAGTTGTTAGCAATAAACGACTCCACATCACGCACAACCGACTCTGTCGTAGTAATGCGCGTCCCGATAGGAAGCTCTAATTCAACTTTGAAATAATCACGGTCTGAAGGCGGGAAGAACAATTTAGGCACGTATTGCATACCTTGGATGGCAATAAATAACATGCCCACACAACCTAGAACCGTGAACCAACGGTATTTAATCAGCCCAGCTAAAATATTTTTATAAGTCAGATAAAAGCCCGAATCGTAATTGGTTGACTCTTTCTTCACCTTAGTGAAATAAACACATAGCATGGGGATCATGGTCATCGCCAATAACCAAGAACATAGCAAGGTAATGGTCACCACTTTAAATAGCGAGGCGGTATATTCCCCCGTCGTCGATTCTGCTAAAAAGATAGGCAAAAACGCAGCGCCCGTTGTGAGAGACGACACCAGCAATGGAATTTTCAGCTCTTGTGCCGAATCAACTGCTGCGTCTATGGCTGCTTTCCCTCGCTCCATCTGAACCATGATGTTCTCAGACATTACGATGCCGTTGTCTACCAACATACCCAATGCGATGATCAATGCAGCCAAAGAGATTTGGTCTATGCTGATATTGAAAAACGACATCACCAAAATGCCTAACACCATGCTCATTGGAATAAGACTCGCGACAATCAGGCCAGTTCTCAGACCAAGACTAAACAACATGACCACAGTCACGACTAATACAGCTTGTACAAGGTTAGACACAAAGTCCGAGACTTTCTTTTCAACTTCTTTGGGTAAGAATGACAGCAGCTTGAACTCAACCCCAATCGGATAAACCGATTCAAGATGATGCAGAGCATTAATGACTTGTTCACCGAGCAGTAGGTTATTACCGCCTTGGCGCATAGAAATGGCAATGGTCATACCGCTTTGCTGAGCAACTCGCACCTTGCTCTTCGCAGGGTCAACATAATCGCGATAGACGCGAGCAATATCACTGAGCAAGATCACTTGCTGACTACCCGATACATTGATGATGGTATTGGCAATATCTTCAACTGACTCAAAATTACCACTTGGCTCTAACGCCAAAGTTTCATCTTCAATATAAATTGAACCGCCAGGATTAACGATATTGCGAGCCGCAAGTTGATCTTTTAATTGATTTGGCGTGATACCGAGCGCTGCCATTTTGGCATTTTCAAACTCAATGAACACTCGCTGTTCTTGTATACCAAAGATCTCGACTTTCGCCGCTTCTGGCAAGCGTAGCAGTTGATCTCGCACTTGCTCAGCCACATCTTCCATTTCGCGATAGGTGTAGCCTTCGGCGGTTAAACCAATGACTACGCCAAACACATCCCCAAACTCATCATTGACGATCGGGGCTTGTGCATCGCTCGGTAAATCTTTCTCTATCGATTGAATTTTACGGCGCAAGTTATCCCATATCGGCCGCATCTCTTTGTAGCTTTCTTTAATGTTGACACTGACAATCGATACCCCAGTTTTTGAAGTACTACTGACAAAATCGAGTTCAGGAATTTGCTGTACTACTTTCTCGATTTTATCTGTTACAAGTTCTTCAACACGCTGTGGGCTTGCCCCCGGAAAGTAAGTCACCACTTGCGCAGTACGGATAATAAAACCAGGGTCATAGTCTTTCGGCATTTTGTCAAAGGCGAGTATACCCGACAGTAACAGCACCAAGATCAACACCCATGTGGTGCGATTGTTTTCTAGGCCGAGGCGAGTAATGTTCATTACTTACCTCCTGAAAACTTCACTATTTGCCCATCGGTTACCTTGCTCATACCCGCAGTCACTATGAAAGCGCCTTGCTCAACACCCGATATAACAGGAAAACCTAACGATGAAATTTCGCCAATCACAACAGGGGTTTTTACGATTTTTCCCTGCCCTTCTGCTTGAGGTTCAACAGTCCAAACGTAGTTACCTTGGTTGTCTTTTAAGACCGTCGCTAAAGGTAGGTAAAGATTTGAATTAGAACGACTTGGTGTCCCCGCCATCACTTTTGCAGTCATGCCAGGTAAAATATTGTAGCCCTCAGGTGGTAACATACTGAATGTCACCTCATAAGTTTTTGTCGCTTCATCCGCTTGTGTACTCACTTCAAAAAACTCTAAGGGAAAACGCTTATCTTTAATCGCAGCAAACTCAGCAAATACTTGTTTTGGTGCCTCTTTACTTACACGGATCATGATGCTTTCAGGCACATTCACTTTTAAGTTAATGTGTTCAATATCTTGTAAAGTCGCAATGGCTTGTTTGGCTTGTACTTCCTCAAATTGTTCAACATGGGTGCGCGATACAATGCCAGTGAAAGAAGCCTTTAAGGTGGTATATGCTAGGTTGTTTTTTGCATTCGCTAGCTTAGTTTTGGCACTGGTAAATTGCGACTTTAAGGTGTCGTAATCAGACTGGCTAATAGTGCCAGAAACAATTAACTGCTCTGCACGCGCAAAGTCAGCTTTGGCTTTCTCGTAATTTGCCTGTGCTTCATCGAGAGATAGCTTGTAATCTGTATCATCAATATGTGCGATAAGGTCGCCAACTTGTACTGACTGCCCTTGTTTAACGTACAAATCGGTCACTGTGCCAGGCACTTTAAATGACAAGTCAGCTGTACTTGCCGCATCCACCACCGCCGGGAACTCTTGCAAAGGCCCTTCACTTTGCTCCACAAGTTGTAAAGTTCGAACTGGCCGCAACTGCGCTTTTTTATCTGACTCTAATTGCTGCTCAGAACAGCCAATTAATATGAGTGCAAATGTTGCAACGAGCAAAAGCGAGTATGTTGTCTTCATTGTCTTATCACCGTGATGTAGTTGTTATTTCAATGGGCAGGATGTAACACACTATAATTACATGCGTTAATTCTAGTCGACTTTTCAAGTTTTATGAGAATAACAGGCTGTATTCTAAAAATTTATTACCAACTTAGATGCCATATGTTACGTTTTCAGGCATAAAAAAACCGAAGCCTTTGAGCTTCGGTTTGCAAGAAAGTTTCAAAATAAATAATGCGGTTCAATAATTTATTTTATCGCTTTACTGGGTGTCGTCAGTTGCCTGTTTATTCAATGTGATATCAGACCAAACCAGACGATGATCCGAACTTTGTAACCCCGGCCCGACTAGATGATAGTTCGCGTCGGTTTTACTCGGCCAAAACACCGCGGTTTGCTCCACCTGAATGCCAAATGTTGATGGGATCACATAATCAGCACGCATCTTCCAATCGGCAGTATGGGTTGCAGCAAATTGATTATTGGGTGCATTCTCAACCCCGCCCACACTTACAGGCGTGAGCTTGCCATTGATATATTCACTGGCAAATAATTTAGCCATTGGGTTGCCCGTGCCATTGCCTTCATCAGGAGAAGCATTTAAATCGCCCATGATCACAAAGCGCTTGTTCTTGCCTAATCCACCCTTTTGACCTTTATCGTCATAAATGTAGTCAGATGCATTTGGGTTCACATAATCCCACCAAAAGCGAATTTCATCATGGTTACGTAAGCCATTCCTGTCTTCTTTACCGTCAAACACTGGCGGTGTTGGGTGACTGGCAAGCACATGAATGACTTCATTACCCACTTTTACTGGCACATCCCAATGGCTTTTCGACGACAGCCTAAAAACCTCAAGCTCTTCATCGCTATACCAAGCTTCACCTGTCTCAGGGTTTACTGGCAGCGTTGCATTGGGCATGTCTTTCCATAAGAACTTTTGAAAAGTGCGTATTTCATCTATGATGATTTGATGCTGCGATAACAACACCATGGCATATTGCCCAGGAAAGACCCCAAAACCATAAGCGTCGCCACCGCCGACACCCGCTTTGCCGTCATTATTTAAATCAAATTCAGTGACAATACCCGTGTTAGATTCTGCAAGGTAAAAATAAGGGTAATCAATGCCTTTGACGCCATTTTGACTGACGTTTAAGTAATTTTTAAGCAGTCCTTTAACCGCACTACCATCTGCCACATAATCGAACTCAGCCAGTAATAACACCTCAGGACGAACGCGTTGGATGATCTCTGCGACTTTTTTAATTTGTGTATCGTTACCGCTTTGTACATCGGCCAGAATATCACCGGCATTTTTGCGATTTAAATATGCATTAAAAACGGCAACTCGAAGCTCACCTTGCTTAACAGGCACACCCAAATCACTGGTTTGTGTTTGGCTTTGTATTTCTTGAGATGACAAATTTTCTGTATCTGAATGATTCACAGAACACCCCGCCATACTTAAACTGGCTAATAAGCTAAACGCCAATACACTTTTATTCATGAGAATATCCTTTACGTGCTGAACCCGGTTCTCAGCAGCTGTTAGAATTTAAAATCGCCTTAGCGTAAATACTTAATTCCAATAACTCAACGCATTACGACGAGTTGCTAAGCATAGCCCTTAACGCAAAAAACCTCGCAAAAGCGAGGTTTTTTATAAGCGTTTAGTGCTTGGATTCGGACTACATCATGCCGCCCATGCCACCCATTCCGCCCATGCCACCCATGTCTGGTGCAGCTGGTGCTTCTTGCGGGATTTCAGAAACCATTGCTTCTGTTGTGATCATAAGACCGGCAACTGATGCAGCAAACTGTAGTGCTGAACGCGTTACTTTAGTTGGATCTAGGATACCCATTTCGATCATGTCGCTGTAAGTACCGTTTGCCGCGTTGTAACCATAGTTACCTTCGCCACCTTTCACGTTGTTTACAACTACTGATGCTTCGTCACCTGCGTTTGAAACGATTTGACGTAGTGGTGCTTCCATTGCACGTAGTGCAACTTTAATACCGTGGTTTTGGTCTTCGTTTTCACCAGTTAGCTCAGCAATCTTGCTTGCTACGCGAACGAGTGCAACACCACCACCTGGTACAACACCTTCTTCAACCGCTGCGCGAGTTGCGTGTAGTGCATCTTCAACGCGGTCTTTCTTCTCTTTCATTTCAACTTCAGTAGCAGCACCAACTTTGATTACAGCTACGCCGCCAGCTAGTTTAGCCATGCGCTCTTGTAGCTTTTCTTTGTCGTAATCAGACGTTGCTTCTGCGATTTGTGCTTTGATCTGCTCAACACGACCGTCGATTGCCGCTTGCTCACCAACACCATCGATGATTGTTGTGTCATCTTTAGTGATAACAACACGCTTAGCTGTACCTAGGTCTTCAATCGTTGCTTTTTCAAGCTCTAGACCAATCTCTTCAGAGATAACTGTACCGCCAGTTAGAATTGCGATGTCTTGTAGCATTGCTTTACGACGATCACCGAAACCAGGTGCTTTAACCGCTGCAACTTTCACGATGCCACGCATGTTGTTCACTACTAGCGTTGCTAGTGCTTCACCTTCAAGGTCTTCAGCAATAATAAGTAGTGGCTTGCTTGTTTTAGCAACCGCTTCTAGCGTAGGAAGTAGCTCACGGATGTTAGATACTTTTTTGTCTACTAGAAGAATATGTGGGTTATCTAGTTCAACTTGGCCTTTCTCAGCGTTGTTGATGAAGTAAGGAGATAGGTAACCGCGGTCAAACTGCATACCTTCTACTACGTCTAGTTCGTTTTCTAGAGACTGACCTTCTTCAACTGTGATAACACCAGACTCACGACCTACTTTTTCCATTGCTTCTGCAATGATGTCGCCGATTTCTTTGTCTGAGTTTGCAGAGATAGTACCTACCTGTGCGATTGCAGTTGCGTCTGCACAAGGAACCGAAAGTGCTTTTAGTTCTTCAACTGCAGCAACGACTGCTTTGTCGATACCACGCTTAAGGTCCATTGGGTTCATACCCGCAGCAACCGCTTTAAGGCCTTCATTCACGATAGCTTGTGCTAGTACCGTTGCAGTTGTTGTACCGTCACCTGCAGCGTCATTTGCTTTAGACGCTACTTCTTTAACCATCTGTGCGCCCATGTTTTCGAACTTATCTTCTAGTTCGATTTCTTTCGCTACAGATACACCATCTTTAGTGATAGTTGGTGCGCCAAATGATTTGTCTAAAACAACGTTACGACCCTTAGGACCTAATGTTACTTTAACTGCATTTGCTAGTACGTTTACGCCCGCTAACATTTTTGTGCGTGCGTCACCTGCGAATAATACTTCTTTAGCTGCCATGTTTTATATTCCTCTAAATTCTGTATGTAAAAACCGTAAGTTCGACTTATTCAACAATACCTAAGATATTGTCTTCACGCATGATCAGGTACTCTTGACCTTCGATCTTCTCTGTTTTCTCAATGTATGAGCCAAACAGTACAGTGTCGCCTGCTTTTACTTGAAGTGCTCTCACTTCACCATTGTCCAACACGCGACCGTTACCAACAGCAACGATTTCACCACGTGTTGATTTTTCTGCTGCAGAACCAGTTAGTACGATACCGCCAGCAGACTTTGTTTCTTCTTCTAGACGCTTAACAATAACGCGATCATGTAAAGGACGAATGTTCATGTGTGTAGTTCTCCTAACAATTTGAACAATGACAGAATATTTATTTTCTACCAATTAGCCCAATTGCCTTGGGCTAAAACTTTAAATCTTTGTTGCAACTCTTTATGGGGATGTATTTTTCAAAACCCAAGAGAAAAAATTAAAAATTTTTAATCTTTACGCTTATATTCACCTTCAAAGGTGTTCGAGCCGTCAACGTTACGCTCTGATTGACGAGGTTGCGTGCCTTCAAACGGACGATTTGCTTGCTGCTCAAAAGGGTTGCTTTGCTGCGTGCTTTGTTGGCCGCTTTGTCCAAAACCTGCGCCAAAACCACTACCAAAGCCAGTTTGTACTTTTACTGATGCTTGTGCCAGTAACGCTTTAGATAATGAGCGGCGCACAGCTGGGGTTAATAAAAGAAAACCAAGTACGTCAGTCATGATACCCGGTGTCATTAGTAAAACACCTGCGATGATCACACACAGACCGGTAAAAATGTGCTCGCCCGGCAACTGGCCCTGCGCCATTTGCTGCTGCACGTTAGTGTACGCACCTAAACCTTGTTGTTTAACGCACTTAGCACCAATGATGGCGGTAATAATGACTAATGCGATGGTCGCAAACCCACCAATCACATCACTCACTTGAATAAGTAGCGCAATCTCAATAATGGGAACCACAATAAAAAGCAAAAATAAAATACGGAACATAGGGTCTCCTAAAGTCAATGAAAGAGAAATATGGCTAGTTCGGTCTATTTTCAAGTAATCTGGCGCAAAATACACCTTTATATGGCAACTATATTGTAAGTTTGCGTAAACGAGCGTTTGGGCTAGCACATTCATTGCGCTAGTATGACACGTGGTTTCGATGAACAGGTTTTAGAGAAAAGCACCTTATGACAAGCGATTATAAAATTGTACTCACTACATGTGAGACTAAAAATGACGCGCGCAAACTTGCTGCGATACTCGTTGAAAAAAAATTAGCTGCCTGTGTAAACATTTTGCCTGAAGTGGAGTCTGTGTATGTATGGCAAGGAAAAGTTGAACAGCAAACAGAAAGTAAGCTTTTCATTAAGACCAACGTACAACGCTTGGAAGAATTAATGGCATGTATTAAATGCCACCACAGCTATGATGTGCCTGAGATCCAAGTTCTTGATGTATCGACTGGCAACCCTGACTATTTTAATTGGATAAATGAGGTACTGAGTTAATGCGCATAGTAGCATTTTTGCTTTGCTTGCTGTTTATGCTTCCCGCACAGGCAGCGAACAACACGGTGTTAAATAGCCTTTTAGCCCCAAAACAACAAACCTTCTTACCGGTAAACGAAGCTTTTCAATTCGATTTCGATCAGCAAGGCACTATTTTATTCACTGGCTGGGAAATAGCACCTGGTTACTACATATACAAGCATAAGCTCGAGATCATTGCTAAGAACGCCAAAATCAAAGTGCCGGAACTCGACCCAGGTGTTGAAATAGAAGATGAGTTCTTTGGTAAGACCGAAGTGTATTTTGATGAGCTGGTTGTTGTTTCTAGACTGAGTGAAATTGGTGAAGATGCCGTCGTTAAAATTCGCTATCAAGGCTGTGCCGAAGCTGGACTCTGTTACCCACCTGAAGTGATCACTATTCCGCTTTCGATGCTGAACAAAGCATCAGATAAGCCAAGTAAAACTACTGAAACGGCTGGACCATCAAGTAATAATAGTAACGACTTCGTCAATAAGCTCGCAGAGCAAGATTTTTTAACTAACCTTGCTGTGTTTTTTGGGGTTGGCGTGCTGTTAGCATTTACACCGTGCGTGTTCCCTATGTTCCCTATCTTATCTAGCTTGATTGCTGGCCAATCAAAATTATCGACGAAAAAAGCATTCGCACTGTCGTTTGTGTATGTGCAAGGCATGGCTGTCACTTACGCTGCGCTTGGTCTGGTCGTTGCGGCTGTGGGCGGACAAATTCAAGGTTACTTACAAAGCCCTGCGGTACTGATTAGCTTCAGTTTACTATTTGTATTATTGGCTTTTGCCATGTTTGGTTGGTACGAGATTAAACTGCCAGAGAAGTTTATGACGCGTTTAACTAACGTCAGCAACCAACAAAAAGGGGGGAATTATACGGGCGTATTCTTTATGGGTGTGCTGTCTGGCCTAATTGCTTCACCATGTACCACAGCCCCGCTCTCTGCTGCCCTTCTTTATGTTGCGCAAAGTGGCGACTATCTCGTGGGTGGTTTAACTCTCTATGTGCTAAGCCTTGGCATGGGTCTGCCACTGTTACTATTGGGAACTTCTGGCGGTAAATTGCTGCCTAAAGCAGGCGCTTGGATGGAACAAGTGAAAATGCTGTTTGGCTTCGTGATGCTGGTTGTACCTTTAGTCTTGTTGGAACGTATTCTTGAATGGAATACCATTCTTTTACTTGGCAGCGTATGGCTGGTTATTACCGCACTATTTTTACACCATTGGCAAAGCCAAGAGCAAGCCAGCAAGCTTAAAACAACACTTTGGGCTGCTGCCGTGTTGTTCATGATAGGTGGTGTATTAACGGCAAAGCATGTATTAATGCCACCAGCCAAAGTAACAGCTGTTACCACAGCATCTGATGGTAAGTTTAAACTGCTGCCTGATTTAGCTGCACTGCGTGAAGAAGTCACCCAAGCTAACCAACAAGGCAAAATTGCCATGGTCGATTTATACGCTGATTGGTGTGTCGCCTGTAAAGAGTTTGAGAAATACACCTTCTCAGACGACAAAGTGAAGCAAACGTTTAAAAACTTCTCTTTGTTGAAGCTCGATCTGACCTTGACCAATGAGGTGAGTAAAGAGATTTACCAAACCTTTAATGTGGTTGGTTTACCTGCCATCCTATTTTTTGATGCGCAAGGCAACGAGCTGAGCAATTTACGGATCACTGGCTTTCAAAGCGCCGAAGAATTTACATCTCATCTAGAAAAAGTCCGCCAAACAGTACAATAAGCATACAAATCTTAGGCTGTGAGCTGATAAATTCAGCAAGCAGCCTAGGCTATTGACCTACCTCATCACCTTGCTGATTAGACCAGTATTTTGCTGCTATTTAACACGAACTCTCTATAATAGTCTGCGAACGTGAGAAAAAGTTGCTATTTTCAATCGAACGGCTTAGTTTAACGAACTGAATAGAGTGAGTTTTTAGTTTGTTATAGCTTTTAAGGAATTTCGCGAATTATGTCTGCAAAATTTAAGATTTTAGTACTCAATGGCCCAAACTTGAATATGTTAGGCCGTAGAGAGCCTGAGAAATATGGCTCACAGACTTTGTCGGACATTGTGAACAACCTTGAAAAGCAAGCTGAGCAACTGAATATCACGCTGACACATGTACAAAGTAATAGTGAAGCAGAGCTAATAAATACAATTCATGATGCATGGCAAGCTATCGATGCCATTATCATTAACCCTGCCGCTTTTACTCATACCAGTATCGCTCTGCGCGATGCGTTGTTAAGTGTCAGCATACCGTTTTTTGAAGTGCATATTACTAACGTATATGCTCGTGAACCTTTTCGTCATAAGTCTTACTTTTCTGACGTGGCCGAAGGGGTGATATGTGGATTAGGCGCACTAGGTTATGAAGCAGCATTAAATGCTGCAAATCATCTACTGCACAACAAAAATAACGCAAATTAACTAACAGGCGGGCCATCATGGACATTCGCAAAATTAAAAAACTTATCGAATTAGTAGAAGAATCAGGTATTGCAGAGCTAGAGATCACTGAAGGTGAAGAGTCGGTACGTATTAACCGTCACAGCAGCGCTCCAGTTATCGCAGCACAGCCACAGCATTATGCTGCAGCACCTGCACCTGTAGCAGCGCCTGCGGCGGCACCTGCGCCAGCAGCTGAAGCGGCTCCGGCAGCAGCGGCAGAGCCTGCAGGCCATAAAGTACTTTCTCCGATGGTTGGTACTTTCTACGCAGCAGCTTCTCCTGAAGCACCTAAATACGTTGAAGTTGGTCAGTCTGTAAACGTTGGCGACACACTATGTATCGTTGAAGCGATGAAGATGATGAACCAAATCGAAGCTGACAAAGCAGGTGTAGTTAAAGCTATCCTAGTTGAAAACGGTGAGCCAATCGAGTTCGACCAACCACTATTCATCATCGAATAATCACGCAATAGAAGGCAAATGCTATGTTAGACAAAGTAGTCATTGCGAACCGAGGTGAAATTGCACTTCGTGTATTGCGTGCCTGTAAAGAGCTAGGTATTAAAACGGTTGCTGTACACTCAACAGCTGACCGTGACTTAAAGCACGTGCTACTTGCAGACGAAACGATTTGTATCGGTAAACCAGCAGCGTCTGAGAGTTACTTAGATATTCCTCGTATTATTGCTGCGGCTGAAGTAACTGACGCAGTTGCAATTCACCCGGGCTACGGTTTCTTATCTGAAAATGCTGATTTTGCAGATCAAGTTGAACAAAGCGGCTTCGTATTTATCGGTCCTAAAGGCGACACAATTCGTCTAATGGGTGACAAAGTGTCAGCCATCGAAGCGATGCGTAAAGCGGGTGTACCTTGTGTACCAGGTTCTGACGGTCCACTGACTGAAGACAACGAGCGTAATGTTCAAATCGCTAAGCGTATTGGTTACCCGGTAATCATCAAAGCAGCAGGCGGCGGCGGTGGTCGTGGTATGCGTGTTGTTCGCTCTGAACAAGAGTTAATTGATTCAATCGCATTAACTCAACAAGAAGCAAAGCAGTTCTTTGGTAATGGCATGGTTTACATGGAGAAATTCCTTGAAAACCCTCGTCACATCGAAGTTCAAGTGTTAGCTGATGGTCAAGGTAATGCAATTCACTTAGGTGAGCGTGACTGTTCAATGCAGCGTCGTCACCAGAAAGTCGTTGAAGAAGCACCAGCGCCAGGTATCACAGCTGAAATGCGTAAGTTCATCGGTGATCGTTGTACACGTGCATGTATCGAAATCGGTTATCGCGGTGCGGGTACGTTCGAATTCCTATACGAAAATGGCGAATTCTACTTCATCGAAATGAATACTCGTATTCAGGTAGAGCACCCTGTAACTGAAATGGTTACTGGTGTTGACCTAATCAAAGAACAGCTGAAAATCGCTGCGGGTCAGCCTCTATCAATCACACAAGATGACGTTGTGATCAAAGGTCACGCCATTGAGTGTCGTATTAACGCAGAAGATCCTGTGAGCTTTATTCCTTCACCGGGTAAAATTACACGCTTCCACCCTGCAGGCGGCTTAGGTATTCGTTGGGACAGCCACATTTATGCTGACTACACAGTACCACCACATTACGACTCAATGATTGGTAAGCTTATCACTTATGGTGAGAACCGTGACGTTGCAATCGCACGTGCGCGTAATGCTTTAAATGAATTAGTGATCGATGGTATTAAAACCAATACACCATTACATAAAGATATCCTTGCGGATGAGCACTTCCAAAATGGTGGCACAAACATTCATTACCTAGAGAAAAAGCTAGGTCTTCAATAAGACACCGCTTTTACAAAAAAACCGATATCAATGATATCGGTTTTTTTATGTCTTTAATTCGAAACTAAACTATTGCTTAAGCTGTTCCGCCGACTGTGATTTCGTCGATCTTCAAGCTTGGTTGACCCACACCAACCGGAACACTTTGACCATCTTTACCACATACACCGACACCGCGATCTAGCTCTAAGTCGTTACCGACCATAGAGATCTTATGCATTACATCTGGTCCATTGCCGATTAAGGTTGCACCTTTAATTGGTTGCGTGATTTTACCATCTTCAATTAAGTACGCTTCAGAGGCTGAGAATACAAACTTACCCGAAGTAATATCAACCTGACCACCCCCAAAGTTTGACGCAAATACGCCTTTTTTCACGGTACTAATGATCTCTTCTTGGCTGTGTTCACCCGGTAACATATAGGTATTGGTCATGCGCGGCATGGGTAAGTGCGCGTAAGACTCGCGACGACCATTACCTGTTGGAGCCACGCCCATCAGTCGCGCATTCATCTTATCTTGCATGTAGCCTTTCAGAATACCGTTCTCGATAAGTACGTTGTAACCCGCTGGCGTGCCTTCATCATCAATATTTAAAGAACCACGACGATCTGCCATGGTGCCATCATCAACCACCGTACATAAGCTAGAAGCCACTTGCTCGCCCACTTTACCGCTGAATGCCGATGCGCCTTTACGGTTAAAGTCGCCTTCTAAACCGTGACCTACCGCTTCGTGTAACAACACGCCCGGCCAACCAGCGCCTAATACAACCGGCATAGCACCTGCTGGCGCGTCAATCGCCTCCAGGTTTACCTTTGCCATACGAACCGCTTCTTTAGCGTATTCCATCCAGCGAGGCTTACCGTCGACTAGCTCTTTAAAGTAGCCATAATCTAGACGTGCACCGCCACCCGCACCGCCACGTTCACGGCGACCATTCTTCTCAAGTAATACTGAGCAATTAAGGCGGATCAGCGGACGAATGTCAGTCGCAAAAGTGCCATCACTGGCTGCCACTAACACTTCTTCATAGACCGCAGACATCGAGCTAACGACCTGCTGTGCATCAGGTGCAAGCTCACGAATGTAGTTTTCAATCTCTTTTAATAGTGCAACCTTATCGTTATCACTCATGCTGGTGATTGGTTGCAGTGGCGCAAACTGCTGCTTAGCAGTAACGTCACTAAATACTTGTACTGTTTTGCTTTCGCCCGCTTGCGCAATACTACGCGCAGCCATTGCCGCTTTATTTAATGCTTCTATGTTGATGGCATCTGAATATGAGAACCCGGTTTTTTCACCCGATACCGCACGCACACCGACGCCGCGTTCGATGTTATAGCTGCCTTCTTTTACTAGGCCGTCTTCTAACACCCATGTCTCGTTGTAACTTGATTGAAAGTATAAATCTGCGTAATCAACTTGATGTTGGTGAATATAGCTTAGAGTTTGCTCAAGTTGCTCTCTGGTAAGCTGGCTATCCGTTAATAAGTTCTGCTCAACATTATTCATAAAACGTGCTCTTAAATCGGTTATGTTGGTGCACAGGTAAACTGGCACGAACTTGTTGGAGTTCTGATAAATCTAGCTGACACTCTATGTTTGTCAGCTCAGTTTTGGCATTCGCTAATACCTCACCCCAAGGTGAGATAGCAACACTGTGGCCGTAAGTCGCTCTGCCATTGTCATGCTGCCCAACTTGTGCTGCCGCTAATACATAGCATTGCGTTTCTATGGCTCGGGCTTGCAGTAAAGGCAACCAATGTGCTTTTCCGGTGACTGTGGTAAATGCGCTAGGGACTAAAATAATATCTGCACCCAGTGCCATCATCTTCTGATAAAGGCCTGCAAAACGCACATCATAACATACACTTAAACCAATTCTGCCAAAGGGCGAATCGACAACCACCACATCTCTGCCCGCTTGGGTAAACTTGGACTCTCGATAACCACCACTACCATCTTGTACTTGCGCATCAAATAAATGGATCTTGTTATATTGCGCTACAACCTCACCCTGCTCATTAAAGAGTAGGCTGGCAGCATAGTATTTACCAGTATTTTCAGAGGGTAATGCAATGGTGCCTGCAGCTAGCCAAATACTGAATTGGCGACACAGTTGCGCTAACTTCTTAACCCAAAGGTGGTTGCTTTTACTCTGTTCAAGCGTTGTTGCGCCGTCTTTGTTAAAGCATAACCAAGTTTCGGGCAAACAGACTAAAGTCGGCTGTTTTAAATTTGCTTGGGTAAGTTGCTGTTGCAGATAGTTGAAGTTTTGCTCTGCGCTCATGGTTGAGCACATCTGCACAATCAAGGCCTGAGGATACATTAATTTCCTCCTTCGTCCGCTTTATCTTTATTTTTGCTTGGTACGTTTTGTTGTGTTTTTACTGGGGTTTGACCTGTCACTAACTTCTCAGCCTTAACCGGACTGGCACTCGAAGAAGGCTGGCTTACGGCCTCACCTTCAACAACTGGCTGAGAGGCTGGTTGCTCACTCGGTACTGGGGGTTCACTTTGTGCAGGTTTAGGGATCTCGATTTCACGACTCTTTCTATCAATCTCCGTCACCACAGGCTCTTGCATGGTGCCTGTGACTTTAAACTTAATTTCAGAAATAACCCTTGCCGAGTGCAATACTTGGTCGAGTGCCAAGGCGGCAATACCCGTTACTGGGTTCACCATCCACCCCACAATCACAGGCAAACTCGACGTCACCTGAGGCGCAACCGCTAAATCATAGTTAATTTCTTGGGTGTCTAAATTGGCAAAGCCTTGAATGGTCAAATCAGCGGGAACCCCATCCATTTTCGTGTCTTTGGTGTACGCGATCCCTTCTGCGATTTGCATGCTGCCTTCCATACTGTTGTAGAAAAAGCCTTTTGAGAAGACATCACGAAAATCAAGCTTTAGCTTGCGTACCAAAGAGTCGAGGCTAAGCAGTGAAAAGACTCGTGCACCTTTGTCACTGACCTCTGATAAATGACCTTCGCCCAACTCCCACTGAATGTCTCCAGCTAAGCTCGGCACATAAACTTTATAGGGCGCACCTTGCCAACTCAGTTGATAGTGCATATTGGCTTTTGAATCTTTAATTGATGAGGTCAAGTCGAACTCAGAAAGCAGCTCACCAATGTCACGACTATTCATGATGCCGCTGATCTCAGTCACCCCGTCTTGCCAGCTACCTTGACCTCGAAAAACATGAGCTTGTTTATCAACGACTAACTCTGAAATATTGAACTTCTCACCATCACCAAACATAGACAATGACACTTTGTCTAGTTGGTAGGTTTTCACTTTACAATCAGCACACAACATTTCAATGGCTGGCATGCGAGTGAGCCATTGTAATGACTCAGCACTGTCAGGTTTTGAGTGAGCTGTATCAGGTTCTTCTTCAGGTACATTTAAACGTAAATAATCAGTATTAATTTGAATTGGCCGACTTGAGCTTCCTTCTGGTACAACAACCGTTGCGCGTAATTCTTTCGCATTTAAACGGATTTGTGTCCCTGATTTAGCTGGCTCTAGGCGCATTTCAAAATCATTAAATGGCAAACCAGAAATTGATAGTTCATCAATCTGAGCTGTGATTTCATTCAATTTCGGTAACATACTAGGCGAATCAGAAGGTTTAGCACTTATTTGAATTAACCTGTCTATGAAATCAACCCAAGGTACAAGTTGTGTTTCTGATAAGTTTATCGATACCTGAAAGCCTTGTTGTGCTAAGCCCCGATCTTGCTGAGCTGCGATTATATGGGCATTACTAAATCGGCCAGTAACATTGTCTAAAATAGCATTAAAGAATAGCTTATCTTGAATATTTGCCGTAATAAGGTTAGAAATATCGTCGCCTCGCACTTGACCAGATAAAGGCCAACTTACCCCGGTTTCTTTGCTGTAAGGCTGCGGAAGACTACTTTCTAAGCCGACCAAGTCCGACGTAAAGTTGGCATTATATGTAAATCCTTGTGGCGCAAAATCTAAGGTGACTTGCGTGTTTAAGTCAGTTGCACCGACTAGGTAACCGTCCATGACACCATGCCCGTACGGTAATAATTTTTCAGTGCTCGCTTTGAGTAACGTATCTATTTCAACCTTGTAAACTTGTGCCTGTGATGCGCCATGTACCGATAAGGTCAGTGGCATCTCTAACCAAGACGCAGTCGCCGCTTTCAAATCAATAATTTCGTCATTAAAAGCCAATGTGCCACTCACTTGATTTAACTGCATGCCCGGTTGAGCCAAATAGACTGAGTTATCATCCAATAGCACTCGACCTGTGGCGTTTACAGTGAGACTTTTTAGGTCAATATCAAGTAAAACATCTCCCATCACCGCGCCTTGTGCTTGTACCACATCAAACACGTTAGTTAGCGGGTCTTTCAGAGGTGTTTCTTCAAAAAATGCGCCTAAACTTTGCGCTTGCGTTGTTTGTTTTATATCGACAGTGAGATTATTTGCTTTCTCTAAATTTGCCAGGCTCACTTGTACACTGCCATCAATAGACTGATTGATCAGCTTGCCCTCATCAACATAAATGTCCATACGCTCATTAACAAAGTGTAGTGTCGCAGCTGCTTCTTTGACTGCGGGCCATTCGGGCGCAAATGCAAACTCTGCTTGGCTGAGTTCTGATAAAACTTCGAATCGACCTGTTTTATCTATGTACGGGAAGTCTACCAACTTGCCTGAAAGCAACACTTTAGAACCAAGATGCTGACCCGCTTTAATGGCATCATTTAAGTAGTTGATAAGTGATTCAGCCATTAAAGTCTGCGGGAAATAATCTTTCGCGATTTGCCCGTTGCCACCTTTCACTTCAACATATAAATCAAGTTCAGGTTGTTCAAGTAAGCGTAATTGCATTTCTGCTGCTAGCGTCAGGTCTTGATTATCTAACCAAATTGAGTCACTTGTAACACGCCAATAGTCGTTATATTTACCAATCTCAAAGCGCCCAGCTAACTGCTCATAAGCAATCGGTTTTACAAACATTTCACCTGTATGCAAGTGACCTTGTTTAGCAAAAATGTCGATAACTGCTTGCTCTCCTTCTGCTGTTACTTCTATGCGAAGTGGTTCAGTAGCTGGAATGCCATTGGCATATTGCCAATGAACTTGCTCTGAAAAAAGCCACGCTTTTGGCTTTGCGTCTGGTACAAACTCAAGCTTTCCTTGCACTTTACCTTTTGGCGCTAAATCTGTTAATACATCAATATTGGGTAAGCTTGTCAGTTGCAAAAATTCATTGATGAGCGAAAGCTCAATGCCTTTAAACCAAACTGATTGAGATTCTTCAAACAGTGTTTCAACTGTAATATCTGTATATGAGTGCGCATTACGAGTAAAATTGATGTCAGTGCCTTTTAGTGACCAACCAAACTCTGTTGGTAGCATTAAGCCTTTTGCTTGCATTAGACTCAGTTGCTGCGGTGCATTAGCTTGTTGCCAATGAATATGGCTTGGTTGCATATTCAATTGAATATCTCTAACCTTGCCACGAGCTAGAGAAAGCCACATTTGGCCATTTAAATCGGTATAGAAGTTTTGCTTGTTTGGGTCAAGATATGGAGATAGCCACTCTTGTAAATCAACTTGAGAAGCCTGAAAGTAAATTTCTCCCGCCAGCTCAGCTAAAGTTTTACCTGTCAGTAATAAATCTGCGCTTAATTGACCTTCAGTTAACCCAGGGATCCCGACTACACCAGTGCCACGATGAGCTAGTACATTATTTTGCCAAATAACATCTTCGAGTAACAATGTATGCTCTTTGCCATTAGCCATAGTAAGGTTGAGGCTACTATTTTTAATTGCAAAATGCCCTGATTCACCCAGAAACAAGCTTTCTATTAAAGCCTGTTGTTCAAACTCGGTATCGCTTTGTTTTGTCGAGATATCTAATGCATTTAAATCGACATCAGCTGCAAAGCCCTCTAAAACAAAATAGTCAGATCTCAGCTGTAGAAAGCGCAATGACTCAATGACATTAATTTGCAGACTGGTATTATCGATACGCAGCCGGATTGGTGAGTTATTATTATCGTCAAAGGTGAGGTCTTCAAGCACTAAGGCAGGGCCTACGCCCTCCCAACTTGCAGTAATTGAGCCGATACGTAAGTCGACGTTAAATTGCTCATTGATGAGCACTTCTAGGTCGTGCTTATAATCATTCGCGTAAGGCAAGCTATAACGAAAAACAGAGACCAAAACGGCAAGCAAAACCAGTGTAACAGCAATCAACTGCCACACTTTTCGCAAACAGAAAAAACAGACCGCTTTGACTTGCATGGGTGTTGTTCCGCCTTACATCATCACAACGTCAAATTGCTCTTGACTATACAGGTTTTCAGTTTGAATACTGACCTGTTTACCAATGAACAACTCCAATTCAGCTAAGTTATGATATTCATCGTTTATCAAAGCCTCACTTACTGCTGCCGACGCGTAAACCATAAATTTATCAGCGTCGTAAGCTCGATTAACACGAACAATTTCCCGTAAGATTTCATAACAAACCGTTTCGACAGTTTTTAATGACCCCCGCCCAGAACAGGATGGGCATACGTCACATAAGATATGCTCTAAGCTTTCACGTGTTCTCTTTCGTGTCATTTCAACTAAGCCCAAAGCAGATAGGCCATTAATATTGGCTTTTGCTCTGTCTTTAGAAAGTGCCGTTTCTAAAGAGTGTAATACACGACGTTTATGCTCATCTGATACCATATCGATAAAATCGATAATAATAATACCGCCTAGGTTACGCAGTCTTAGCTGACGTGCAATGGCTGATGTAGCTTCAACATTGGTATTAAAAATAGTTTCTTCTAAATTCCTGTGGCCAACAAACGCACCGGTGTTTACATCAACCGTCGTCATCGCTTCGGTTTGATCTATGATCAAATAACCACCTGATTTTAATTCCACTTTACGATGAAGCGCTTTTTGAATTTCACTTTCAACATCAAACAGATCAAAAATCGGTCGCTCACCCGGATAGTACTCTAACGCATTAGACAACAAGGGGACGAATTCTTCAGTGAAGGTTTTGAGCTCTTGATAAGTCAACTTTGAATCAACGCGGATACGTTCCATGTCTTCACCAACATAATCACGCAATGTTCTAAATGCCAACGTCAGATCTTCATGCAAAATGGCGGCTTTACTAGTTTTACGACGACGCCCAATAATCTTTTGCCATAGCTTTTTCAGAAATTCAGCATCGTGTTGCAATTCAGCTTCGGTAGCCCCTTCAGCTGCAGTTCGAACAATAAAGCCACCATTTTCATCGTTATATTGAGACACGATTTTTTTAAGACGACTGCGTTCCTCTTCTGTTTCGATGCGCTGACTTACGCCCACATGCGTCGCATCTGGCATAAACACCAAATAACGCGAAGGAATAGTAATGTCAGTGGTTAGGCGTGCCCCTTTGGTACCTAGTGGATCTTTTACCACTTGCACCATGATATATTGACCTTGCTTAACCAATTCACGAATATCTTGTACTTTCTTTACAGGCTGTTCATCAACACCTTCTTCTATCGATGCACTGTTAACAATATCAGAAGCATGTAAAAAAGCGGCTTTCTCTAAACCAATATCCACAAAGGCGGCCTGCATACCTGGCAACACTCGGCTCACTTTACCTAAGTAGATATTGCCAACGATACCCAGATTGCCCACTCTCTCAACTTGTATTTCTTGCAGCACGCCATTTTCGATTAATGCAACACGACTCTCACTAGGTGTCACATTAATTAATAATTCACTACTCATGCGCCCCCGCTATAAATGCTTTTATTAATTCATCTGTCTCATATAAAGGTAAGCCGACTACGGCAAAATAGCTACCCGACATCTGGGTAACAAAACGACCTCCAAGACCTTGGATCCCATAACCGCCGGCTTTGTCTTGCGGCTCGCCAGATTGCCAATAAGCGATAATTTCTTCATCTGTTAACGCTTTAAACGTTACATCTGTTGCCACAACTTGACTCACTACCTTGTGTTTATCGGCAATGGCAATGGCGGTAAGAACTTGATGAGTTCGACCCGATAAACGCTGCATCATGGCGGTAAAATCAGCTTCATCAATGGGTTTACCCAAGGCTAAATTATCCACCACAACCACAGTATCACTGCCCAGCACAGGTTTATCATCATAACCCATAGCCACACCTGTTTGAGCCTTAAGACGTGCCAAACGTTCAACTAATTGTAATGGCGTTTCTCCAGCTAGTTGCGATTCATCTGCGTCGACTGAAAACTGGGTAAACTCATAGCCTAATTGCGCAAGTAGTTCTTTACGTCTTGCTGAAGCTGAAGCGAGGTAAAGCGTGGTCATTATCTGATCCTAAATTGTCTTCGATATTTACGCAGCAGTAAAAAGATCCACGGCCAACAAAACATCCCCGTCAAGGCAGGCCATAAATACTCAGGATTAAAATAAATATCGAGTAAGAAGTGATTCAACCAAAATTGTAGCAAATGATATAAGGCTAAGAACAAGCCGACTAAGACAGCTTGTTGCCAAATCGAAAAGTTACGAATTTTTTGAAAGTTACTCACGGTAATATAAATACATATCGAGTAACATAACGAGTTAACACCCAGCGGCGAGCCAGTTGCTAAATCAATAATGAGCCCTGTCACCCACGCCCAACCAATATTAACACGATGGGGTAAAGCCAGTGACCAATACATGAGGACTAACAGTACCCAGTCAGGTCGAAAGATATCTGTCGACAAGGGTAACGGCATCAGCGCCATTACGAGGGCTAAAAAAAGCGAAAAACAGATCAATAAATAATGACGCTTAATCATTACGATTTTCCAAGCTTTGTTTACCTAATACCACCAATAAGCGGACTCGGTCTAATTGTGCAATCGGCTCTGCATACACTTTCGCAAAAGGCACACTTTCATCACGATCAATGGAAGTTACGACAGCAACTGGGTAGCCCTCAGGAAAAGTACCACCTAGCCCTGAAGTCACCAACACGTCACCAATTCTCACATCTAAACTATGAGGTACATGTGACAGGGTTAACTGATTTAATTTACCCATGCCCTCAACGACCGTACGTACATCATTTCTTAAAATTCGCACTGGCGTTGCGTGTGTGGTGTCTGTCACGAGTAAGACGCGAGAAGTTGTGGTGCCGGTATGCGTAACTTGACCCACAATACCAAGCTCATCAATAACAGCTTGCCCTACTTGCAAACCATCTATAGTGCCTCTGTTTATCACCACTTGATGACTATATCGATTTGAATGCACAGAGAGTACCTGACCAATAAGACGCGCGCTTTTCTCACGAGAAGAGGCATTTAATAAAGCTCTAAGCTCCTGATTTTCTTTTTGTAAGAATTGTAGTTGCTGCAGCTGCTCACTTTGAAGTAACTGCTTTTCTCTGAGTGCTTGGTTTTCATCAAGCAATTGATCTCTAGTTTGTAAACTGCGCGCACCTAAGCTCAGTACCTCATAAGGCACATTAGCAAAATACAACAGTGGGCTTACCAGTGTATGCAAGCTGGTACGCAGCACTGTACCGCCGCTCGTATAGCGATCACCTAGTATAAGTAAAATACTTAAAATGACCGCTACGGTCAGCCTAAATTGTAGTGATATTGTACGGCCAAATAATAGATTCATTAGTCGTAACTAAATACATCACCACCATGCATATCAATCATTTCAAGCGCTTTACCACCACCACGAGCAACGCAAGTCAGTGGGTCATCAGCAACCACAACTGGAATACCTGTTTCTTCCATCAGTAGTCTATCTAGGTCTTTTAGTAGCGCACCACCACCAGTTAACACCATACCGTGCGCTGAGATATCAGAAGCAAGTTCTGGTGGAGATTGCTCTAGTGCAACCATTACCGCACTGACGATACCCATTAACGGCTCTTGTAGTGCTTCTAAAATTTCGTGTGAGTTTAGGGTGAATGAACGAGGTACACCTTCCGCTAGGTTACGGCCGCGAACTTCAATTTCAATAGGCTCTTCGCTCTTAAATGCCGAACCAATTTCATGCTTGATAGTCTCTGCGGTTGCTTCACCGATTAAGCTACCAAAGTTACGACGAACATAGTTGATAATCGCTTCATCAAACTTATCACCACCGATACGAACAGATGATGAATAAACCACACCGTTTAAAGAGATAATCGCAACTTCGGTTGTACCACCACCGATATCGACAACCATAGAACCGGTTGCTTCAGATACAGGTAAACCTGCACCAATCGCAGCTGCCATCGGCTCTTCAATTAGGTAAACCTCACGCGCTCCAGCACCCATTGCAGATTCACGAATAGCACGCTTCTCAACTTGCGTTGCACCACAAGGTACACAAATAAGTACACGCGGACTTGGGCGCATGAAGTTATTGTTATGCACTTGCTTAATGAAATGCTGCAGCATTTTTTCAGTCACATAGAAGTCTGCAATCACCCCGTCTTTCATTGGGCGGATCGCTTTAATGTTGCCAGGTGTACGGCCAAGCATTTGCTTTGCTGCAGTACCAACCGACGCCACGCTTTTTGGGCCACCAGCTCGTTCTTGGCGAATAGCTACAACTGAAGGTTCGTTTAGTACAATGCCTTCTTCTTTGACATAAATAAGAGTATTTGCCGTACCTAAATCGATTGATAGGTCGTTAGAGAATAATCCGCGTAATTTTTTAAACATGAGGTTGAATAACCTTAAAGAATTCTTTTAAACACAGTGGCAGCTAACTGAGCTGCCACTAATAATTTTTAGCGCTCTCGTACTAAACGAAAGCCGATATAGTTTGCTCTGAAATCGGGTGCTAACGCCAAACGTGTCGATACACGGGCAAGACTTGGTGCAAAGTTCCAAGCGCCACCACGCACAGTAACGTCATTCTGAGAAGCACGCTTTTGCGTCCACTCCCACACGTTACCAACCGTGTCATACAGGCCATAATTATTTGGCGAGAATTCACCTACCGGTGCTGCACTCTTATTTGACCATTCACTGCCACACCAACCACAGTTTGCTAGGTTTTTACCAATTTCATTACCCCAAGGGTATTCTGACGTTGTGCCCGCACGCGCTGCGTACTCCCACTCAACCTCATTCGGTAAACGATACTGTTTACCTTCTTCACCAGATAACCAATTTGCGTAGGCTTTTGCGTCTTCATATGACACGCAAACAACCGGAAAGTTCTCACCCTGTTCATAACCAGGGTTTTGCCAGTTATAATCTAGCTCCCAAACAGGCTCACCATTTCGGTAATATGCACAGCCTTTTTCTTTCTCTGCATCAGTTTTATATCCTGTGCTTTGCACAAAGCGACGGAATTCAAAAACCGTTACTTCTTTGCTTTGCATTGCATAAGAGTTACTTAAGACTTTCTCAACAACCGGCCTTTCATTCGCTAAACCATTGCCAGTTAAATCTCCCATTTTAAAAGTACCAGCTGGGATAATACTGATTTGATTATTTACCGATTGGTTAACCAGACTCATAGCCTGTGATACAGCTGGAGCCTCTGAAACTAGACTTACAGCAGGTTGCTCGACCTTTTTAGTCTCGACGACTTTATTCGACGACAAAGGTTGAGCTACCTTTGCCGCTCTAGGCTTTTTTACAAGCTGAGCATGGATAGTTTGTGCACGGCGAATATTCACACGTGTTTTGTAAGGTTCATACCCCAACTTTCGTACTTCAATTTCATGCATACCAACCGGAATTTGCAGGTTCAGTTTGGTTGAGCCATAGCTCACACCATTAATGAATACTTCATCATCGTAAACATTAGAACGCAACGTCAGTTCTACCAGTTTATCTGCTTGTTTCTGAACCGGTGCTGATGTAATAGGCATTGGCGCTCGCTCTACAACAGGCATAACCGCGCGCTGTTGCGATACAGCATTGTCTTCTGCGTAATTAAACTGGGTGTCAGAAAAGGTTGTTGGATAATTATTTTGATAACCAACTCCTCCAGATAATGGCGTGCCATATTCAGAGCAAAAACGGTTATCGACACTTAATAAGCCACATAAACGACTGGCACTTACATCACCGCGCATCGTCACGCTTAGATTTACACTGTAATTACCTTGTCCGCTGAATGAACTTGCAGTGACATGGCTGCTCACCACTTTTACCTGAGCACCTGCTAGATTTCGCTTCGGCTCAACTAAACGTTGCTCAGTTAAATTAGCAAACAACTGATCAATAAAACGTTGCGTCGACTTTTGCAGACCCATCTGCTGACCACGTTGCTCACATGCCGCTAGCGTTTCTGTACGTTTACAGTTAATGGTATGTTCGATTTCTAGCGTGCCTTCACGGCTAAATTCGTTTCTTAAGCGCTCGACTCGGGCTGTGCTTAATTGGTCTTTTAAGCTTTCAAGAGTGTTAACTAAGGTATGTTTGGTAATGCGAATCTGTTTGATATCTTGTCGATGAGATGCAATCGCCGCCAATTGCATAGTGATATCTTCTTTATTTTGTCGGTGTAACTCAACCGCTTCTTGGTATCGCGTTTGAGCAGCTGAAATGTTTAAAGAAGGATCATCGATAAGCCTGCGATATAACTCGTTCATTGCATCGAGCGCTTGGTTTTTTTCTTTATCTAGCTCGTTTGAACGATTCCTTAACAAGTCGAGCTGCGACACTAAGCGCGCCTCCTCACTAAGATGCTTATCTAAAATCTGGGTGTAATTTTCTAATTCGTTTTGCTTGACTGACAATTCAGCTTCAATGGCTGTGACGGTCGCGGTATCTTGTGCAAATACATTGGCTGCCAGTAACGTAGCAGATATCAAGAGAGATAAAGGAGCGATTCGCATATTTTCCATTCCCAAAAGCGGCGATTATTTGGTCTTTGTTATTTTTTATAATTAATGCTTTATGCTATGTACTTAAACACTAAAACACAAGCTTTGAACACACTAATATGTGAGTTTACAACTATTATCTATCCCCTTGCTACCTTTCTAGAAATATTTTCATCTCTAGATCTCAGCTGTTAGACTGAGGTTTTACACTCAGTCATCATTAGTATGGATAATAATCAGTTCTTATTGCCTGAATCCCCTGTTCAAGAAATTCATCACCCATTACTTGAACAAAAAAAAATCAAACTCTCAATTAAACGAGACGATTTGCTGCACCCAATCATTTCTGGCAACAAATGGCGTAAGTTAAAGTACAATTTAATTCATATGAAAAATAAAGGCTGTAATTCCTTTGTTACTTTCGGTGGCGCATTTTCAAACCACCTTTATGCCAGCGCAATGGCATGCAAAACATTCAACTTAGAAGGCCATGCCATTATTAGAGGACCTGAACTCGATAAACATAACCCAACTATCAAAATGGCGCTTGCATGTGGCATGCATTTACATGTCGTAGACAGGAAAACGTATCGTCTGCGTCATGACGATACCTACCTTAAAACCTTACAAACTGAATTTCCAAGTAGTTTTCTTATTCCCGAAGGTGGAACCAATACAGCGGCACTCTCTGGTGTTGCAGAATTAGCCCGTAGCCTGCCTTTATCTGACTATGTAGTTTGCGCTACAGGAAGTGGTGGCACCGTCGCAGGCCTAGCAAAAGGATGCCCAAGCAGTACAAATGTGATCGGTATAGCCGTATTAAAACAAGCTGACTATCTTAACCAAGAAATTAGTAAATTATTAACTGATTCGCATTCAGGTGCATCTTGGCAACTACTCACAAATCATCATTATGGCGGTTATGGCAAATTTACAGATGATGTATGGACATTTTGCCAACTAATGAAAAAAGCATATTTATTACCGCTAGAGCCAATCTACACTGGTAAAATGTTATTCGCGATTTGGCAATTGATTAGTCAAGATTATTTTCCTAAAGGCACTCGAATTATGGCAATCCATACAGGTGGGTTACAAGGCCTTGATGGATTGAGATATAGAGGATTAATAACCAGCGAGCTCTAACTGCTGCAAAGGTTCTGAGAAATAATAGCCTTGTGCTCCCTTAACTCCTAACCGTTGTAAGCACTGTAACTCACTTTGTGTTTCAACCCCCACTGCATATACAGGTAGATCTAACTGCTTTCCTTGCCTTACGATCCGGCGAACAGCCTTTTGCTGCATCAAAGATTCGTCAATGTTATGTACCAAGTCAAAAGCTAATTTCAAAGCTTTAATACTCTTAACCTGCTTCAAGTCAATGACATTGAAAGGTTCAGAAACACGATCTAGCACAAGTCCAGTGTCTAACTCATCTAGTTGTTCAATGACTCTTTCTAGTGATTGTCGATGCTGACAGAAATCATCCAGCGCCATCTCAAATAGAACCCGATTCGATAACTTACTTTGCTTTAACTTTTCAAATAGCCAAAGGGCAAACTTTGGCTCGCACCAATTAATAACATGCACATTCACACTAACAAGAAGGTGCCCAGCATCTTTTTTCAACACGTTAAAAGTATGCTCAATAATCAGAGTGTCTAAAGTCCATAAACTCTCTTTACTATGCAGTTGAGGAACAAACTGCTTCGCAGCAATGAGACCCAGCTTTTCATGTCGGACTCTCAATAATGCCTCACTTTGAGAAATATCTTGGGTAGCAAAGCAAAACAGTGGTTGAAAAAATAAAATAAACCGACCTTTTTCAATGTATTGAATAAAATCTTCTTCTGAGTTTTTAATTGAGATTTCATGAGTTTTATTTAAGGGTGTGAGATGTATATGCTGCCAAGCGTTATTAGCAGCAATACTCAAAGCTGAACGGGCTAATTGATAAACCTGTGTTTGATCTGATTTTGGTTGGTAATAACACCCTCCTAATTTAACCACCTTGCGGGATAAATCACCTCGATTGGCTAATAAAAGCTGAAAAACCTCTTCATGCATTTTTTTGCTAATCGACGAAACATCTCCCCACGAAACCTGCTCAAGCGTTACAGCAAGCGCTCCAGAATTTAGATACTTAACAGAACATCTAGGGTAAGCTGAAAAGCGTTTATGAAACTGAATAGAAAAATACTGTTGTGCATCAATATCATCGCTTAGATGATAACTCCATTTGATCAGTGCAAAAATGTTGAAAAGATTTTCATCGGTGCTGCGAGGGTGTTGAATAGTTGGCAAAACATCTTCTGTTTCAATCGCAATCATTTGTTGATGTTGGCGATGAAAAGACTTAGGTCTAACTCTGTATATGAGCCACCAGCGATAGCCAAATGCTAGCAACCCAATGAACAATAGATTAAACATCACAAGCTGCATTGCATATTCCCGCCATACTTTTGGATGTCGAACATACAAGGTTGAGCCTGCAAATTTAAAAGCATCAACATTATTAATTTGTGAGGGAGGTTTCACATTAAGCGCAATAAACTGTAAGTTATGCTGCCGCGACAAAGCCTCTAATTTATCATCCGTTTTCTCTGTTTCAGGAAGCACACTAACAGCTTGGATAACTTGCATACCACGTTGATGAACTTGAAGATGAAAAAGATGGATGAGCAACGCATTAAGGAAGCAAACAAGTAACAAAGCAGTAATCGCCAAATACCACTTAGATAATGTGTCTATTACGCGTTTAAATAGCGGCTTCATCACCATACAACACCTCAATCAACATTGACTAAGTGTTGTTCACAAGTCTTAAAAACTCAAGCTCCGTCACGAAAAGCTTGAATTTAAAACTCAGTAAAACGCCCAAAGTAGACCAAAAAATAAAACCCAGCAAAAGCTGGGTTTTATTTAAAAATAGAGTCAATTTAAGCAAGCTGTTGCTTAAATTTATCTATAATCAGAACGGGATATCGTCATCAAAGTCGATTGGTGGTTCCATCGGATTTGATGCACCACCTTGTGGCGCTGATTGTGGCTTAGGTGCAAATCCACCTTGCTGCTGAGGTGCAAAACCGCCCTGCTGAGACTGCTGCTGTTGCGGTGCAAAACCACCTTGTTGTTGTGCTGGTTGCTGCGGTGCGAAACCACCTTGCTGTTGTGGTGCCTGCTGCTGTTGTGGTGCTTGGCTATACTGAGACTGTTGATTATTAAATCCACCTGACTGCTGACCTTGATACTGGCCACCGCCTTGCTGTTCGCCACGACCACCTAGCATTTGCATCTGACCGCCCATGTCTACAACGATTTCTGTTGTATACTTTTCTTGTCCGCTTTGGTCTGTCCATTTACGAGTCTGTAAGCGACCTTCGATATAAACTTGTGAGCCCTTACGTAAGTATTCACCTGCAACTTCAGCTAATTTACCGAATAACACAACACGGTGCCATTCAGTACGCTCTTGCATTTGCCCTGTGTTTTTATCTTTCCAGCTATCTGTTGTAGCAATGCTAATGTTTGCTACACCGTTACCATTTGGCATGTAACGAACTTCTGGGTCTTGGCCTAAGTTACCAACCAAAATTACTTTGTTTACACCGCGTGCCATGACGCACTCTCCTCACACTAATTCAAGCCAAGTATTTGCTTTGCTTGGTTTATATCAAATTCTTTATCATTTACTTTTAGGTAACTACGATTTTCGTCGTTCACCATAGTCGCTTCGATCACTCCCGGTAGCGCCACCAATTGCTCAGCTAATTGCTCGGCTCTATGTGGGTCGGATAAATCAGCCATTAAACTGATCACTTTACTCTTAGGAGGGATCTGCATTTGCCATGCAATAAATAGCCATATTACCCCAACTCCTGCTGCAGCCGCAAACACTGTATTCGCTTCACCAATTTGTGCTAGATAACCCCCTAAAATACCACCTAAAAACGCACCGAAGAATTGCCCCGATGAGAAAACGCCCATTGCAGAACCTTTCTGATTTGCCGGCGCTATGCGCGATACCAAGGCCGGCATTGTCGCTTCAAGGAAGTTAAAAGCAATAAAGTAAAACAACATACACAAGGCAATACTCATGATTGACGTTGGCAATAAAATAAGACCTAACGCACTAAAAATTAGCACGAAAATAGAAAGTAAAAAGACCTGTTTTTCTTTTTGTTTTTTGATGGCAATGATCATTAAAGGCGCCATTAAAATAAATGCAGCCAATAAAACGGGAATATAAAGCTGCCAGTGACTTTCAGCCGCTAAACCGCCAATGATTAACTGACCAGGCAAAACCACAAATAAGGTTGTGAGCGTGAGGTGAAGTAACATCACACCAAGATCTAAGCGAACTAACTGCGGATGCTTTGCCAGTCGTTTTATATCAGCAACAGACGCGACTGTATCGCCTTTTGGCGCGCGATTTAATGCATTAGGGACCACAAAAGACACAATCACAATACCTAATATTGCCAACCCTGCCGTTAACCAGAATACGCCTGAAATACCAAATGATGCCGCCACCATAGGCCCTAGTAACATAGCAACCGCAAAACTTAGGCCGATACACATACCTATCACGGCCATGACTTTTGGACGCTGTTCATCTCGACTTAAATCAGCAGCTAAAGCCAATAAAGCACTGGCAATGGCGCCCATACCTTGTAAAGCTCGGCCAACCGTTACCCAGTAAATTGAATCTGCGACTGCGGCAATCACTGAGCCGATAGCAAACACAATTAAGCCACCAATAATGACCGGCTTTCTGCCCACCTTGTCAGATAACCACCCCATTGGGATCTGTAATAAAGCTTGGGTTAAACCATATGCGCCGATTGCTAAACCAATCCACATTGGCGAGACATGCTCAAGTGACTGACCATAAATAGCCAATACTGGCATCAGCATAAATAAACCGAGCATTCTGAATGCGAATACACTGGCTAATGAAAAAGCAGCGCGTTTTTCTAAGGCGTTTAATGATTGGTTAGACATAATTCTCGTTATAACTGACTCGCAAATGCGCGCGACAGTTTAACAAAAAAATAGCCGTTGCAAAAAACTTAATCTAATTTGTATTTTTTTAAAATTGCTTTAATTTTACCAGTTTGCTTTAGTTTCTCTAAAGCCTGCTCCAAACGCGCTTTAATTTTCGGAGAGACACTTTGTTTGCTAAGTGCAATGTAAACAGGTTCTCGATTAATAACGAAGGGATTTATTTCGACTTGCATATAGTCTGGATTATTTTCAGACTGATAAAGCATATTGTATTTTTCAGCAAAAAAACCTGAGATACGACCATGCTTGAGCATGCTGATTCGAAGCTTGTTATTGGTGATCACCGTAAAGCGCTCTTCTACATTTGCCGTGTTTTTTAACAGTACGTCCACTTCTGGCCCATAAAACGCATCTCGATGGATGGCGATAGGTGCTGGTAATGTGAGTAAATCTTGATAACTTTCTAGTGTGTAGGGACGAGACTTATGGGTCACAAATACAATGGTTTCATTACGTTGTGGACCAATAAAATAAGCAAACCGCTCGCGTTGCTTGGTTGGCGACATACTCAGCATCATAGCTATCTCACCGGTTTCAAGCATTTTGATTGAGCGACCCCAAGGTAAACTTAGAAATTTATAACTGCAGTTTGCTTCTTCTAAAAGCGCTTTGGCAAAATCAACATCTAGGCCGTGCCAGCTCAAAATATCCGTTTGATTGCTGTAACGGGCAAAATTTTCAAAGCGTACAACTAATTCGCAATCAGGTTGAGCCTGCATGCCCATTTTTGCCTGCAAATTTAAGCTGAAAACCAAAAAGAGAAGGAGTACGTATAGTCTTTTCAAAATTTATTAGCCAAATTTTTACCACCTATTCAGTGTAGATGCTTTTACAAAGAAGCGATAATTTTCACAAAAATGTGCGATACTGTGGCGAAGTTTGATTACACCCTCAAGCAGTTACTGGAGCATCATGGATAATATAGAAGTAAGAGGCGCCCGCACCCATAACCTGAAGAATATTTCACTGACTATTCCACGTGATAAATTGATTGTTATCACAGGGTTATCTGGCTCAGGTAAATCCTCTCTCGCGTTTGATACTTTATATGCAGAAGGCCAACGTCGTTATGTCGAGTCGCTTTCAGCTTATGCGCGCCAATTTTTATCTTTGATGGAAAAACCCGATGTAGACCATATTGAAGGTCTTTCACCTGCTATTTCTATTGAGCAAAAATCAACGTCTCACAACCCTCGCTCTACTGTGGGTACTATTACTGAGATTTACGATTACCTACGCTTGTTATTTGCCCGCGTAGGTGAGCCTCGCTGTCCGACTCATGATTTGCCTCTAGCAGCACAAACTATCAGCCAAATGGTAGATACTGTTTTAGAACAACCTGAAGGCAGCAAGCTGATGCTGTTAGCGCCTGTGGTAAAAAACCGTAAGGGTGAACATGTCAAACTATTCGAGCAATTGAGTGCTCAAGGCTACATTCGCGCCCGTGTTGATGGTGAAGTGTGTGACTTAAGCGATCCACCGACTTTAGAATTACATAAAAAACACACTATTGAAGTGGTTGTTGACCGTTTTAAAGTAAAAGATGGCTTGCAACAACGTTTGGCAGAATCATTCGAAACCGCCTTAGAATTATCAGGTGGTGTGGCTGTTGTTGCGAATATGGACGACACAGAACAAGCAGAGCTGACCTTCTCTGCTAACTTTGCCTGCCCAACTTGTGGCTATGCCATGACTGAACTTGAGCCGCGTTTATTCTCGTTCAACAACCCTGCTGGTGCTTGTCAGAGCTGTGATGGCTTAGGTGTAAGACAATATTTTGACCCAAGTCGCGTTGTACAAAACCCTGAACTTAGCTTAAGTGGTGGTGCAATTAAAGGCTGGGACAAACGCAGCTTCTATTACTTCCAAATGCTACAATCAGTGGCCGAGCATTATGATTTTGACTTAGAAGTGCCTTTTGAGAAGTTATCTAAAGACGCTCAAAAAGTTGTGCTAGAAGGCTCAGGTAAAACCAAAGTTGCCTTTAACTATCGCAATGATCGCGGAGATGTGATCACCCGCAATCACGAATTCGAAGGCGTACTAAATAATATGAGTCGCCGTTATCGTGAAACTGAATCCAGCTCTGTTCGTGAAGAGCTTGCCAAGTATCAAACCAATCAAGCGTGCCCTAGCTGTAATGGCTCACGTTTACGTGAAGAAGCTCGTCATGTGTTTATAGGTAAAACAACGCTGCCAGATGTAACGCTTATGAGCATCGGCGATGCGATGACTTTCTTCGATGGGTTAGAACTTACAGGTCAACGTGCACAAATCGCTGAAAAAATCTTAAAAGAGATCCGTGACCGTTTATCTTTCTTAATCAATGTTGGTTTAAATTATTTATCACTAGAACGTAGCGCCGATACCCTTTCAGGCGGTGAAGCGCAGCGTATTCGTCTTGCCAGCCAAATTGGTGCCGGCCTCGTCGGCGTTATGTATGTGCTTGATGAACCGTCTATTGGTCTTCATCAACGCGACAATGACCGCTTGCTTAGCACGTTAACTCATCTACGTGATCTAGGTAATACTGTAATTGTGGTTGAGCACGATGAAGATGCCATTCGCGCGGCAGATCATATTATCGATATCGGCCCTGGTGCGGGTGTACATGGCGGTCATGTTGTTGCGCAAGGTTCACGTGACGATATTCTTAATTCGAAAGAATCTTTAACAGGTCAATATTTAAGTGGTGCAAAAGCCATTGTCGTACCTGAGCAACGCCACCAGCCAGAAGATAAATGGCTAGAACTCTTTGGCGCCACAGGTAATAACTTAAAAAATGTCGACCTACGTATTCCATTTGGCTTAATGACCTGCATCACTGGTGTGTCGGGCTCTGGTAAATCAACCCTTATTAATGACACGCTATTTAAACTAGCTCACACAGCACTGAATGGGGCTACCACGGCTGAGCCTGCTCCACACAAAGACATTCAAGGCCTTGAACATTTCGATAAAGTGATCGACATTGACCAAAGTCCAATTGGCCGTACACCGCGTTCAAACCCTGCAACCTATACCGGTATTTTCACGGCTATTCGTGAACTGTTTGCGGGCACACAAGAAGCACGTTCACGTGGCTATAAAGTTGGCCGTTTTAGCTTTAACGTAAAAGGCGGTCGCTGTGAAGCGTGTCAGGGTGATGGTGTTATCAAAGTAGAAATGCACTTTTTACCTGACGTATACGTACCATGTGATGTGTGTTCAGGTAAACGTTATAACCGTGAAACCTTAGAAGTGCTTTATAAAGGCAAAAACATTCATGAAGTACTAGAGATGACGGTTGAAGATGCCCGTGAATTTTTCGATAAAATCCCTGCGATCAGCCGTAAGCTGCAAACCTTAATGGATGTTGGCCTGACTTATATTCGTTTAGGGCAAGCAGCTACTACGCTTTCTGGTGGTGAAGCGCAGCGTGTGAAACTCGCTAGAGAATTATCGAAGCGCGATACCGGTAAAACTCTGTATATTTTGGATGAGCCTACCACAGGCCTACACTTCCACGATATTCAGCAATTACTAGCGGTACTGCATCGTTTGCGCGACCACGGTAATACCATCGTAGTGATTGAACACAACCTAGATGTAATAAAAACTGCAGATTGGATTGTCGATTTGGGTCCTGAAGGTGGTGCCGGCGGTGGTCAGATTCTTATCTCTGGCACACCTGAAGCGGTAGCTGAGTGTGGCGCATCTCACACAGGTAGATATTTAAAACCCTTGCTTTGAGAGGGCTGCACTATTTAGCGTAGTGTTAAATTTTATTTAATTTTTTAAGGCTTGCACTCATAATAGGGCGAGCCTTTTTATTGCCTGACAATATGCTACAAATAATAAGATAAGAACAATAACGGGAACCTCCATGGAACAATTGCCTAATCTAAAACCAATAAGTAGTTTTTACTTTAACTGTAAAACCAAGTGGCTGACATTTTGGCGTTCTTTGACCTTCGCCCAACGCTTATACTTCACTGCCATTGTGTTATTTTTGCTACTACTAAACGGTGAATCTGAACCTGCTCCTGGAGTGTCTGAAAACGAACAATTTTTTAATGACTTGTTTTCACCCTCTACGTTTTTAATGGTTGCAATCATTATTATCGCGCTGCTGAGCGAATTGTGGCCTAAATTGATGAAGTTCTGGGACAGTTTACCCGGCAAAGCCGTAATTTTAATCTTCTATGCATTTATCGCCAACTACGCTTTGGCTTATGCTGCTGGCGCAATCAATGATATTACGGGAGTCAGTGCCGATCACTTCCCGTATACCCATAACCTCAGTTTAATGCTGTCTTTACCGTCTTGGTTCTTCATCAGCACACTCAGTATTTTACTATTAGTGCCATTGTTACAGCCCTTCTATGTTTTACTTTTACTGTTTATGCGCCCCTTTGGTTTGCATACCATGTGGCATCCACCTGAATACCGCTTCCCCATCATTACCAGTTTTGTGCGTATGACACTGTGCGTCATGCTCTTCATATTTGTACTGATGTTTACTTTTACCTCTGGTATGTTTGGCGGCATGAGTACCATGTTCAAGAACGTAATTGAAAGTTTTAGCAATACCACAGTAAGTACTAACGTAACCAGAGAAGTTGATCGAGAATTGTCTACAACGGCTAAGCAAAAAGAAGAAAATATAGAGCAAACCGAACAAGTCATTGCTCAAGCGCAACAAGATCAAGCTCCTATTTTATCTCTAAATATAGGAGAGGGTGATGCAGAAACTATTTCACTCTCAGAACGTGCTGAAGCGTACGATAATAAAATAAAAAAGATACTGGCTTACTTTATCTATGAACTAGAAGCCGATAGTTTCTCTCGTTGCCAAGTCACTGAAGGCAGCCGAATGATAGAGCTAAATGATTATGAGATCTTAGAAATAACACAACTTGATGGTGAAGCTCGAAGTTATAAATATGAAGTAAAACCTTGTATTTCGGTGGCCATTGGCCACCAATTTAAATCTTCAGCTTCAATATCTACAGAAGAAAAGCAGTAAGCTGCTGTTTTTCTTCTTCACTTAATGGTTGTGCGCTTTTATTCGCAAAGTCATAACGTACCATCACGGTTTTACCCTCAGCGCAGCACGCTCCGTGCTGCCAAGCTTGCTGTAAAATCACAAATGAGCTTGACCCTATGCGCTCAATGGCGGTCTTAATTTCGACTTCTTGACCATAAAACAACTCACCTTTAAAGGTCACTTCAACCTTGGCGATAATTAACTTCCACTGTTTTGGATCAAGATCTGGGGTAAAAATCTTAAAAATAGGCACACGTGCCGCTTCAAACCAAACCGGTAGTACGGTATTGTTGATGTGTCCAAGCACGTCGGTTTCGCTAAAACGCGGCATGAGTTTTTCTGACAACATAATAATTCTAATATCCTATAGGTACTCAGATGACAGATTTTATTCGCGTTTATGACAACGCACTCTCAACTGATTTTTGCGATACATTCGTACAGCAGTTTGACCAAAGCCCCCATCTAAAGCAAGGGGTCACGTCTGGTGGTGTCGATTTAAGCAAAAAAATCAGCCAAGATTTATATTTATATGCGCATCCTGAGTACGCTGAAACGCTGCAACACATTCAACAGGTCACGGCACAGCATATATTTAAATATGTTGAAGAACACTTTTTTATGATGATTGGTGCGTTTGGGTTAAAGGTGTACCACCCAAAAACGGGGCAGCCAGTTGACTTGACCGTCGATAATTTCGAAGAAGTCGGTAAACCTCAAATTCATGTGCTTACGCAGCAGCTGTTTCGTTTGGGTAACATTCAAGCGCAAAAATACCAAGCAGGAAAAGGCGGTTATCCTTACTGGCACAGTGAAGTGTACCCTCAGCTCGGCCATAATGAAGCACTACATCGCGTACTGTTATTTATGTTTTACTTAAATGATGTTGAAGAAGGCGGCGAGACTGAATTCCACTATCAAAATAAGAAAATCGCCCCTAAGAAAGGTTCTATGGTTGTCGCACCGGCTTATTTCACCCACACACACCGAGGCTGCATTCCTGTTTCTAACGATAAGTATATATTGACGTCTTGGGTGCTATTTAACAGAGCCGAACAAATCTACGGCGCACCGCCGGAGCAGGCTACGATGTAAGATTGACCTTGGAAGAAACCTTAGCGGCTTCTTCCTATAAATTCGCTCCAATCTTCTAACAGCTCAACAAAATCTTCAAAACCACAAACCGCTATTAGGCCATGCTCGTCTAGCTCAAGTGCATCATCTTGATATTGCGCTAAGTCATCGTTGTTATGAAATAAGCTATGCGCTTCAAATAATGCCTCTTGCTCACACAACTTAAAGCGTACTTCTTTGCCAAGTCTGACCAAAGGCGTGTTTAATGACTTAATATTACGACATTGCGCAAGTAAGTCATTAACTTCATTGTGAGCCAGCTCTTCGTTAAACCAGCGACCAATCAAAGCTTGCTCGTCACTGATCTTGACCCTGAAACCACTGATTGGGTCACGAATAAATTGATACTCCATACGACTGTCTCTCAAAATTAATAAACTTATAAACCAAGAATATTATACTTTGCATGGCATAAACTGCCCAGCGACTTGAGCTTTCATCGCGTAAACAGGATAATTCACACTCCGACACCATTTCGAGTAGATATGAACCCAATTGATATTCTGTTCCCGCTGATCTTCGTGGTCACCGCTGGGTTTATTTGTGCCAAAATACAATTTTTATCCTCTACCCATTTTGAAGGGCTGCGCACCTTTATTTTCAATTTAGCCATTCCCGTTTTTCTTTTTCTCAGTATGTACAAAGCCGATTTAAAACAGGCATTGTCACTCAACCTGCTACTCAGCTTTTATTTGCCTGTGGTGCTTGTATATTTTGCTGTGTGCATTGCATTTAAAGCGTTTGGTAAGCTGTCAGTGGCTGAATCTGCGGTTCTTTCGCTTTCTGGGTGTTATTCAAATACGGTATTGGTTGGCTTGCCCATCATAATTATGGCTCTCGGTGAGCATTACGGCGCATTAGTGTTTATGGTGATCACCTTTCATAGTGCGCTCTTATTTGCATTGACCTTTGCTTTAAGTAGTAATATGAAAGGGAGCTTGGGTGATTTATTAAAGCCTTTGCTGCTCAACCCTGTCGTGCTGAGTATTAGCTTAGGTATTGTGGCAAATGCCATGTCAGTTCCACTTCCTACAACACTCATCAACGGGCTAGATTTACTGAGCGAGCCTGCAATCGCAGGGGCGTTATTTGTGTTAGGTGCAAGTTTAAATCAATATTCGGTGAAAGAAGCTTGGAAAGGCGCATTAATAATCAGCGTTATTAAACTCGGTCTGCTACCCGCCGCTGTTTTTTCCTTTGCCACTTGGGTGTTTAACCTACCAGCAGCACATGTTGCCGTTGTCACGCTGATGGCAGCATCGCCACTGGGCGTGAATGCCTATTTGGTCGCAAGACAATTAACAGTAAAGCAAGATGTTGCTGCCAGCAGTGTTGTGCTCTCAACACTGCTCAGCGTCTTTACGTTAAGTATATGGTTGCTAACGCTCGTACCGTGAACGATAGCTAGTGTATTTCGCTGCATCTATGATTGCCCATAGATGCACCACCGCAGCAATAATGGCAGGAATTACTAAAAACCAAAGTGCGTAACCACCGAACACGATGATTGCGAAAATAAGTGCTGGAATAATACGACCTTGTACCAGCTGGCCTAAACCAGGAAAAAATATATTACAAATTGCGGCGATTACATTACCGCCTGAACCTTGTTCTGCCATGGTAACCTCTCTTATTTAAGATTTCTGCTATTAACTAAACAGTAATCGTGCCAAAAGTTAAAGTGACTATAAATCAAAAACTTAAAAACAGCCAACTCTATTAAACTGATATGTAAGTGGTCTAATAAACTATTTATTAGCTTTTTTACTTACTTTATTAGCCATCATTAAAGCTCTGAATTCTCAATATAAATATTAGGCAGTCACTTTAATATTTAGTTATGCTTAATAGATAACAAAGCACAAGATTAGTGTCTTGATAGCTCAAAGAATAATAACAGGATTTCATCATGCTTTTTAAACTCTCTCAGCCCGTGACTAAATTGGTTGAACGTTACTTACCCGATCCCTACGTTATCGTACTTTTATTAACATTGGTTGTTTTATCACTCAGCATCACCTTAACCCCTTTTTCATTTGAACAAGCCGTCACGTCTTGGGGCCAAGGCTTTTGGGCGTTGCTGACCTTTGCGATGCAGATGTTAATGGTACTCGTTGCGGGCTTTATGCTAGCTAGTACGCCTGTTTGTAAGTCGCTCCTTGATACACTCGCGCAAAAAGCCAACTCAGGTTCTATGGCAATTGTCATGGTGACCTTAGTATCTATGCTTGCCAGTTGGATAAACTGGGGGTTTGGGTTGGTTGTCGGGGCATTATTTGCCAAAGCACTTGCTCGACATGTGCAAGTCGATTACCGCGTATTAGTCGCCAGTGCCTATTCTGGCTTTATTGTTTGGCATGGTGGGTTATCGGGCTCAGTGCCATTAACCATTGCGACAGAAGGCCACTTCTCTAGCGACAGTATTGGGGTTATTACAACGCAAGATACTCTGTTTGCACATTTTAATTTAATTTTAATGGCTGTTTTACTGATAGTGCTTCCTCTTCTAAATGCCTTGCTACTTCCGCCTAAAGACCAACAAATCATTGTTGAGAAAGAAAAGCTTGAAGAAAAAAAGACTGCGGTTGTTAGCATTGATACCCCTGCTGAAAAACTAGAACACAGTAAGTTACTCGGTATACTCATTGGCACCTTAGGCTGTGGTTATATGGGCTATTATTTTATTGCGCTCGGTGGTGGGCTCAATCTAAATAGTGTGATCGGCTTATTCTTATTTTTAGCTATTTTGCTTCATCAAACGCCTGCTAATCTACTTAAAAGCTTGCAAGAAGCAGTGAGCGGCGGTGCCGGTATTATTATTCAATTTCCGTTTTATGCTGGGATCATGGCAATCATGAAAGACTCTGGTCTCGCCCAACAAATTTCCAATGTCTTTGTCTCAATGAGTAGCGCTGACACACTGCCATTTTGGAGCTTTATTAGTGCCGGCTTGGTGAATATTTTTGTCCCTTCAGGTGGCGGCCAATGGGCTGTACAAGCCCCGATTGTTATACCAGCAGCAATAGAGCTAGGCGCTGAGATAAACCGCGTAGCGATGGCTGTTGCTTGGGGTGACGCTTGGACTAACCTCATTCAACCATTTTGGGCATTGCCTGTGCTAGCAATTGCAGGCTTAAAGGCCAAAGATATTATGGGTTTTTGTCTGATCCAGTTAACGGTGAGTGGGGCTATCATTGCAGCAATACTCACCTTCGCTTAAATATCGCAGAGTGATTAAAAATATGTCGCCGTTACAATAGTAAACGGCGACATACCGACTTAATTCGATAAGATCTTCATTGGTAAGCTTAAAATCACATTGTCTGAATCTGCAAAGTGCATCATCACTACAATGTGCCCTACAGCTACAACCACATACATCAGCGCTGAGACAATCTGACCATATCTATCAAGGGGTAAAAGATGAGAAATATGACGCTCACGCCACTCAAACACTATCTCTAAACTACCTATAAAGATAAAAAACACCAGTAGCATCAAACCAAATGTCCAACTGATATAAAGCCCCAGTAACACCCCACCAAAACAGGCTAAGAGCCCCACCCAAGAACGCATTGAGAAACTAATACTTTTTAGTACATGACCGCCATCCAGAGGTAGAATAGGCAATAAATTAAATAAGTTAAGTAGTGCACTAAGCACGGCGACACCGGCAAAGATTTCCATATCAGTTGCGTAATACAGCACCACTCCCAACACAGAAGTAATTAAGCCAAATGCAGGCCCCATTAAAGAGATCACCACATCTTGCCAACGGGTCGTAATTTTTTCATCACTGACAGCTAAGCCACCTACGAAAGGAATTAAATAGATACCCTTCGTCTTGATACCAAAATACTTCATCGCACGCACATGACCATATTCATGTACCACCAGGCAAGCAATGATCATCAGGGCAAACTCCAAAGAGAATAACCATGCATAGCCTGCTACTGACGCTCCCGCAAGCGCAGCCTTTACCACCTTAGCACTCTTGAAAATTTTAAAGCTAAGCATCGCTAAACCTAACCAGCCTCGCTTACTTTCAGCTTGTTGGTGAGGCACTTCGAGCCACTGTGGCGGTTGTGCATTAACAGCAACACCTAGCAGCCCTTCTGCAAGCTGTGAGGTATTAAAGTTCACTACCTGTTCGTTTATCTGACAACTTTGTAGATGCTCAGATTCCGATTCAAGTACTAAGGCTTGTTGTTGATGAAAAACTTGAATGATTTGTTGTTGATTAAAAATCAAAGAAATTGGCTGTCCAGCCACGTTAAGTTCGATCCGAGTCATGACGCTAAAACTAAAGTTTTTTTCTATTATCCCAACAAACTCTAACAGTGACAAACCATCATTTTTTGATCTCGATTTGGTCATTTTTATTTCGCTGTTCTAAACTTAAATATCCTAACCAATTTCAGGGAGTGATTTATGAGCTTTAAAACACAGCGTATTTTGGTTGTTGATGATTCACAGGCCATTCTCATGGTCATGCAGGCAATTTTGGCCGAGCTCGGCGTTGAGCACGTAACTTGTTGCGAGTCAGCACAAGCCGCATTGTCACTCGTAGAGCAACAACCTAAAGCCTTTGATGCCATTTTTACAGATTTAAACATGCCTGAAATGGATGGCATGGAACTGATCAGACAACTCGGTCAGAAAGGCTATCAAGGCGGCGTGATTATTATCTCAGAAATGGACCGTCGTATTATTGACCTCGCGTCAAACCTAGCTAGGCAGAATCACGCATTGCTCTTGGGTAATATTGCTAAGCCAATACAACTCGTTGAAGTAGAAAGGCTGCTTAAAAAGCTCAGCACACTCTCTCGGCCTCAGACAGAAGATGGCCAACTCATCAGTGAAGCTGAGTTATTACATGCATTGAGTAATAGTGAGATCACCCCTTTTTATCAACCAAAGGTCAATCGTGCAACCCAGCAAATTGAAAGCCTTGAAGTGCTGGCTCGCATTGTCTCTGAGCAGCATGGTTTTACTGTTTTACCGGCTAGATTTATTGATGTTGCAGAAGATTTAGATTTAATAAACTTAGTGACATTTCAGTTGTTTGAAAAAGCCACGGCTGAATATCAAGCGTTGAAAGAAGAGCTGCCTCACCCATGTAAATTGGCATTCAACTTATCGCCGATCCAATTAGAAGATATGAATTGCCCGGCAAAGCTGTCTTTATTACTTGAGTTAAATCACCTTCAACCTAGTGATATCATTTTAGAGATCACCGAACAAAAACCACTATCAAGTGCCAATCAGCTTGAAACGCTAAATCGCTTAAGAATGAAGGGGTTTGAAATTTCTCTCGATGACTTTGGCACCGGCTTTACCAATATTAACCAACTAAAGTCTCTGCCATTTACAGAGATTAAAATAGATCGCTCTTTGATCACTCACATAGATACAGATTACTTTTCACAAGTTATCACCAAAAGCTTGGTCGATTTAGCAATTAAAGAAGGCTTTAAAGTCGTGGCTGAAGGGGTAGAAAGAATAGAGGAATTACAGTATCTAGAGCGATACAAACATGACTTATTGATGCAAGGCTTTTTGATCAGTCGCCCGAAAGCCAAGAATGAGCTTATTCGCTGGATCCACTCTTGGCTTAGAATGACAAACTTTAATTCTTAGGCTGCTCTTCTTCTGTATCAGCTTCTATTAAATGAGAGTGGCCGTCGACACGATCACGCCATTTTTGTTTTGCAGCTTGCTGCATATTGGTCGATTGCTCACGCTCATCAACAATATCCATGCCCATTAATGACTCAATCATATCTTCAAGGGTGACGATACCTTGCACATCACCATACTCATCGATGATCAGCGCAATATGGATACGCTTTTCTAATAATGCTTGGAACAGCACTGGCGCACCTAGCGTCTCAGGCACAGTATAAATCGGCTTTACTAGCTTACCGATTTTGTAGTCTTCCCCTAAGCGATGGAAAGCCAACATAATGTCGTTCTTATGTACGAAACCAATTATGTCATCGGTATTCTCTGAATAGACCAAAATACGAGAGAAAGATACAGAGCCATGCTCAGATAAATACTCATTCACCGTCATATCTTTGTGCACTTTAAAAAGCACAGTTCTTGGCGTCATGACATTTTCAAGCTTGGCATGTCTAAACTGCAATAAGCTGCGAATAGTCTCACTTTCTTCTTGTTGCAGTGCACCCGCTTCGCTGCCCATTTCAGCCATAGCCTCAATTTCTTGACGAATAAAGTGCGCTTCGTCTTGTTTTGAGCCAATTAATTTAGTGAGCTGATCTGATAACCACACGAACGGTTTAAGAATTCGAACCATCCAAGTTAAAGCCAATGACACAATTGGCGTTAGCGCACGCCAATAAGTTGCACCTAGCGTTTTAGGAATAATTTCTGAAAGTACCAATACCAATAATGTCATCACAGCAGACGCAATACCCACAGCAGCATCACCAAATACTGCAGCCGCTTGTGCACCAACACCCGCAGCCCCCGCAGTGTGCGCAACTGTGTTTAAGGTCAAGATAGCTGATAATGGCTTATCAATATTGTCTTTTAAACCCTGCACTCGCTGTGCGAGTAGTGGTTTATCTTTTTTTAATATCGCTACATGACTTGGTGTAATACTGAGTAACACCGCCTCCATCACCGAACATAGAAATGAAATAGCAATGGCCAAAAACATGTAACTGAATAACAGAAACAACCTAAACTCCTTAATTTCGCAGACTCTCGCGACTTAATCGCAACTCTGCTGAAGATTTAATTTGATGTGCTATATTGGGGCAATTATTTTCCCTACAATAGGTGCATCAATGAAATTAACAACGGTCGCCACTTTACTATTTTCGGCACTGTCTACGCAACTTGTCGCTGCAGAGCTAGACGCAAATAAAGTAAAGTTTATTGGACCCCTTGCTGATACAGCAACAATCAAGCCAAATAACACGCCATACCAAACTGCCATCATTAATAACTTATTACCTAAATTACAAAGTGATTCAAAAACACTGTCGGTATTAGGTAAAAAAGTGACTTGGCAACCACTGGGTGACGTGAATGACTTAACGATTGCAGGTCTGCAAGCGATTAAGTTCAACTTCTCTGCAGAGCGTTTTGTGCAAGGTAAGTTAAAGCTTAATGGTATCGAAAAAGCCCATGTATTTTTAAATGGTGAAACCTTATCTGGTAGTAAAGAATACGACATCAATGCGGTTACGGGCGACCACCAGGTTGTGATCGTGGTAGAACAAGCTGATGACTGGAAAAAAGTCTCGCTTGAATACCTACCTAAAGCAGAGCATGACGCTATTACACTGACAACAAAAGAAACTCGCGCACTTTCAGCTAAGCAACTTTTTGATGCACCAACAATCAGTTCTGTATCGATTTCTCCTAACGGCGAATACTATGTTGTTACTGAGCGTCATTACCAGAGTAATCATGGTAATAAAGCCATCAACAAAACAACGTTAACCGATGAAAAGGGTAAAGTGCTTTACCGCTTTGACGGTTTATCTGCAAATCAAATTAAATGGCGCTCAGATAGTAAACAGGTTGTATTTGTTCGCAATAAAGCCGTTACAGTTTTAAACCTTAAAGACTTAGAAGAGAAAGTGGTTGCTGAACAACTAGATGGCGCATATGGCTTCGAGTACTTTGACAACAACACGCTGGTATTTGCTTGGTCTAAGTCAGATAAAAGTAAGCACACATTAGTTAAACACTTCAGAGGGTTAGAAGATCGCTGGTCTTATGCACGTAATAACAGTCAAATCTTCATGTTAGACATCAACTCTGGATTTATTAATCCAATCACTGAAGGCAAGTTGAGTCACTCATTGGCAGATTTTGATAATGAAGCAGGCACAATCTTGGTAACGCGTAACCCTCAGGATTATGCTAAACCGCCTCACATGCTAACAGAGCTTGTAGAAGTTAATTTAAAAGACAACCAGCAGACTGTACTTGGTCAATACCGTACATTTAGCTCAGCGAAATATGCCGATGACGGCATTTATGTGGTTGCGGGCCCTGACTTTGCGAATGGTTTAGGCCGTGCTATTCCAGAGAATATGCTTGCGAACAACTACGATGGCCAGCTGTATAAGCTAGACCGTCAGGGGAAAAATGCACAGGCATTAAGTAAATCATTCGACCCTGCTATTGGTTCAATGCAAGTATTACGCAATGATGATGTCGTGATCAAAGTGACTGAGCGTGATACGCAACAACTGTATTTATACGATGAAAGCAAAGCTCGATTCACTAAGCTAAAAACAGGCTTTGATGTCGTTGGCAGATTCAGTATTTCTGACGAGCGCAACCCAGACTTACTTGTGACTGGCACACAAGCATCTCACCCTCAGCAATTGAAGCGCTTAGATATTTCAAAAAACCGCGCTAAAACGCTGTGGGATTCAAAAGCACTGGCTTATGAAAATAGCGAAATCGCAACTCTATCTGAATTTAACTTCACCAATAAAGAAGGCGTTGAGATTAAGGGTCGTGTATACACGCCTCATAACCTAGATGAAAGTAAGCAGTACCCTGCTCTAGTTTACTATTATGGTGGTACTTCTCCTGTATCTCGCGGCTTTACGGGTCGTTATCCGTTTAACCTATGGGCAGCACAAGGTTATGTTGTGTATGTGCTACAACCAACGGGTGCTACTGGCTTTGGTCAGGAATTCTCTGCTAAGCACGTGAATGCATGGGGCGAGTACACTGCAAACGATATTATCGAAGGCACTAAAAAGTTCTTAGCAGCACACCCTTATGTAAATAAAGACAAAGTAGGTAACTTAGGTGCATCTTACGGCGGCTTTATGACCATGCTACTTGCGACTAAAACGGATTTATTCAGTGCGTCGATTTCTCATGCAGGTATCTCAAACATTACTTCTTATTGGGGTCAAGGTTGGTGGGGCTACCTATACTCTGGCGAAGCTTCAAAAAACAGTTTCCCATGGAATAACCCAAAACTTTACTCTGATCACAGCCCGGTTTTCCATGCTGACAAAGTAAACTCACCGTTATTACTTATTCATGGTGACGCTGACACCAATGTGCCTCCAGGTGAAAGCCACAACATGTATACGGCACTTAAGTTGCTTGGCAAAGACGTTGAGTTAATTGAGTACAAAGGCACGGATCACCAAGTATTTGCCCGTGACCGTCGTTTCCACTGGTGGGATACTATGCTGGCTTATTTTGATATGCACCTAAAAGATCAACCACAATGGTGGCAGTATATTTATAAATAAGTATGCATTTCATAAGTTCAGTCTAATGCTGTTGCATTAGACTGAACTTATTTTGTTCACATCTCTCTGATCCAATTGCATAAATGTTTGCGCAATTGTTACAAATTTTCATTATTCTCTTCTCAGCAATGTTTTCACAGTGCTAATATATACATAATTATTGAATAGATAGCTGCCCTATGAGTATCAAAGTATTATTAGTAGAAGATGATGAACTTTTAGCAAAACGCATTATAAGCCATTTTGCTGAAACAGAATTTAGCATCGAAGTTGATAGTACCGGTGCAACTGCATTAGCCAAAGTCCAGCAAGCTACGCAAGCTCAAGAACGCTTTGTACTGGCTATCGTCGATATTGTTTTACCTGCCACTGACGGTTTAGCTTTAGCTAAAGAACTCAATACCTTGACAGATATTGGTGTCATCATGCTATCTAGTAGAGATTCTCAAGCAGATAGGATTGCAGGTTTAGCACAAGGTGCTGATGACTATGTCTGTAAGCCAGTTGACCTACTAGAGCTTGAATTAAGAATGCGCGCTTTATGCAAGCGCTTAACGATTACGGACGACGATGATGAATCTGAAGAGTTTATTGAGTATTCAGATTTCAAACTACACCCTGACAATCGAACTCTGATCAATGGCGCAGCTGAAGAATCTCGACTAACAGAGGCAGAACATAAAGTACTCATTTGTTTAATCGCCAATGCAGGTAAAGCAACTTCTCGAGAAAAAATTTCTGAAGATATTGGCCAACCAGACTGGAGCCCAAGTGACCGAACGGTTGACGTACTCATCGGCCGCTTGCGTAAGAAGCTAGGCGATGAGAAAGAACAAAAACGCATCGTTACTGTTCGCGGTAAAGGCTACATGCTATCCACTTAATAAGCAGTTAACTGTGCAATCAATCGCTCAAAAGCGCGATAACTTAACGCCTCTTTAAGGGAGGCTAAATCTACATCTTCCTGCGAATTTAAATCAGCAATAGTACGCGCCACCTTCAAAATCTTATGATATGAACGTGGTGACAAAGCCAATTTCTCGGCAGCTTTCCCCAAAAACATAGCATCTGCTTTTGATAATGCACAATGTAATTGCAGCTCTTTGGTTGATAACGCTGCGTTGTTTTTTTCTTGTCGTTGATAAGCAAACCGAACCGCTTTTTCTACCCGCATACGAATGTCAGCGCTCGATTCTTCAGGCTGAGTAGACTGAAGCTCTTCAGTCGTTAACCTTGGTAATTCAACTTGCAGGTCTATCCTATCCAGAAATGGCCCTGATACTTTTGATAGGTATTTTAACACTTGATCAGGTGTTGCCCGTTTATCGCTATGATGCCCAGTTGGACTGGGATTAAGTGCCGCAATCAACTGAAAGTTTGCAGGAAAGTCGACCTGCCTAGCAGCACGAGAAATAGTGACTTGGCCAGTCTCCATCGGCGTTCTCAGTGAATCTAACACCTTTCTATCGAATTCAGGTAACTCATCTAAAAACAAAATACCATTATGCGCCAATGATATTTCTCCCGGTTTAGGGTTTGATGAACCACCAACTAATGCCACTGCAGAACAAGTATGGTGTGGAGATCTGAATGGACGATTTAACCAGTTTTGGTGTGTAACCGACTGACCAACCAAAGAGTACACAGCAGCTGTTTCGAGTGCTTGCTGCGTTGTCATTTGAGGCATTATAGTTGGAATACGTTGAGCCAACATAGATTTACCAGTACCGGGGGGTCCCAAGAAAAGTAGATTGTGACCCCCTGCAGCCGCGATTTCTAACACTCTTTTTGCAATACGCTGTCCTTTGACATCACTCATATCTAATTGCTCAAAAGACTGTTCTGCAGCTTGATCGTAAGTAATATTTAAAGGGAGTGATTGCTGCCCATGCAGGTCTAGCCAAATTTCTTGCAAACTGGTGACGGCTTTTCTATTTGACTGAGATACTAAGCTTGCGAGTTGATCGTTACCTCTCGGGATATAAGCAACATGATTTTCTTCAGTCGCAGCCATAACCGAAGGCAAAATCGCAGTTATAGCTGAAAGCTCACCACTTAATGCAAGCTCCCCAAAAAATTCAAAGTTACTTATCTCTGTATTTTGTACTTGACCAGAAGCAACCAATATCCCAATGGCAATTGCGAGGTCATACCGTCCGCCTTCTTTTGGCAAATCTGCAGGGGCTAAGTTTACGGTTATACGTTGTTCTGGGAACAAAAAGCCAGAATTCACGAGTGCAGAACGGACACGCTCTTTGGACTCTTTTACTGAAGCTTCTGGTAAACCGACAATTATGAAAGCAGGAAGCCCATTACTTAAATGGACTTCCACCGTCACTTTAGGTGCTTTGACACCCACTTGTGCACGGGTAAAGATTTTTGCTAAAGACATATCCTTGTCCCTATCAAGTTAATATTTAAAAACGTGTATCACCCAGTTGAAACGCATCGCCATCAATCGAACAACTAAGGTGGTTAACATGCCAAACAACATGCATACTTCGATCGCTATAGAAAAAGACATTAACTGAGTATAGACGATCCCACCTAAAATGCAGGTAATAGCATAGAGCTGTCCTTTTAAAAGCAGCGGGATATCACCAGCCAGTACATCACGGATCACCCCACCAAAACACCCAGTTAGCACCCCCATGATCACTGACGTTGTAGCAGGCATACCTATAGACATGGCTTTTTGCGTGCCCATCACGGCAAAAAGTGCCAAACCGAACGCATCTGCCACCTGTAAAAATTTACTCGGGATTTGCTTTTGCTGGTTCAAAACAACAATACTGATCAGCACAGCACTAAAAATAGCAATGAAATAACTCGGGTCATGCAGCCAAAAAACCGGCTCGTCTAAAATAATATCCCTCAGCGTTCCGCCACCAATACCTGTTACAGCTGCCAGCACAACAACACCAAAACCATCTAAATGCTTTTTATGGGCTATGAGAGTCCCAGAAATAGCAAAAACCATGACACCGAGTAAGTCGAACCAATGGATAAGATCGCTCATTAAAATTCCTGAAAATAGATAGATATGAAAAGCTAATAAAAAAAGAATTATAAATTAATTTTTTAAATATTGAAGTTTAGTGCAAAGTTAATGACAGCGAGCAAAGCGAGTGCATTTGCTTTGCGCAAGGTGAAATGAGCTAGTTTAGCTTAAGATAACGGTATATTAACTAACTATTATGAAAAGTGTTTTAGAATGAACAGAGTAGCTGCTGTGAAGACTGCTCACTTCACCTTGCGCAGAAGTTTCCGCTTTATCACTTCGTGATGCGAAAATTCTGCACTACAAACGCAAAAAACCCGCTGCATTGCTGCAACGGGTTTCTTTAATTAGGCCCTGGCGATGTTCTACTTTCACATGGGAAGCCCAGCTGGCCGCGCCCACACTATCATCGACGCTATCGTGCAAAATGAGCGACTGCGAACGCAGTGAGTTCGCTTCTTTTGCGCAAGGTGAAGTGAGC
>Ga0213830_1000113_pt1 | contig 136415 bp, 119 predicted proteins | sample SWATP11_FD_161661 | JGI IMG/M metagenome (GOLD analysis project Ga0213830, IMG submission 161661) | Coastal seawater microbial communities from Marineland, Florida, United States - SWA TP1 #1 | ecosystem: Environmental > Aquatic > Marine > Coastal | place: USA: Florida | collected 2016-08-06 | reverse complement strand
TGAAAGGACGACTTACCCAAATCAACGCCGAGGATGCTAATCTGATTCATGGTGGACCTCCTGCTGAGTGATGCCGAGACACCTTAATTGTGGCACCTCGGTTGGCGGGTCCATCTCATTTCCTACAGGAATCAACGGTTAGCAGGGGCCGATGTCCGCCAGCAGGCGGAACCGAAACGCAATTCGCGAGCATGGCTCGCTCCTACAGGAATCAACGGCTAGCGTGGGCCGATGTCCGCCAACAGGCGGAACCGCGATGCAGTTCGCGAGCATGGCGTGCATCTACAGGAGTCAACGGTAGCGCGGGCCGATGTCCGCCAACAGGCGGAACCGCAACGTAATTCACGAGCATGGCTCGCTCCTACTGGAGCCAACGGTTAGCGCGGGCCGACGTCCGCCAACAGGCGGAACAATCACCCCAACAACTGCCCAATCTGCTCCAGACACTCCTGTTGATTCTGCTGCCATTTCAGATAGGGCAGCGGTATCACCCTTAAGCCAGCCCGTGAAAGGGTCTGATAGGTATGAAGGTCAAAACTCTCCTGATAATCCCCTTCGTAACCAATCAGGTCGATACCCAGTAGCTGGTCGTTGTGCTGGCAGAGCAGGTCGATCTCTTGGCCTGCGATGGGATAGCCGGTCCAGACCGTGTACCCTTCGCCGGTCAGGCAGGTTTTCACTGCTTCACCAAAATCGCAGGCCTGCTGGCAGAGGTGTTGATGTTCGCTGAAGTGTTGGTATTCAAGGAAGTGACGCAGCAGGTTGTCGGTTTTGAGTTGGTCGCTGTCCAGTGAGTGAAGCGCTATCTGCTGCTCTCTGGCGCGGGTGATGGCGACATTGAACACATCTTCCCGGTTCAGATAGGTGGCCGCGCGGCTGCTGTTGTTATCCAGTGCGAGGGATAAAATCATGATATCCCGCTCTTCTCCCTGAAAACCGTATGGCGTGGCTACACGCAATGCAATGGCGTCTTGTTGTTCACTGCTGAGCTGTTCGCGCAGATGTTGCTCGAGATACTCTGCCTGATCACGAAAGGGTGACAAGACTCCAATGCTTGGGAGCATTGGCAATGACTGATAGCGTCGCAGATGTGCTTGAATCAGCTGCAGGACTTGCTCAGCTTCTGCCTGATTGCGGCCGTTTTTATCCCGCACGCCATCAATACGGATGGTTTTCAGCGCCGACTCTTGGCTCAGACCCGGGCGTGCCTGCATCACTTTTAACCGACTCTGGTAGAAACGTTGGTTACTGAAAGCGATCAGTTCCGGTTTGCTGCGATAGTGTTCGTCCAGCATAGTGATATGCTGCTGGCTTGGCAGCGCATCTGAGGTGATATCCAATAATGACTGGTCGCGGTAGCTGTATTTCTCTGCTGCTGAGGGCGACATCTCCAGCCGTTGGGCGATCTGTTGCTGACGCTGGCGCGACAGGAATGAGACATGACGTAACTGCTGGCCGTCGCCGACAATGGCAGCGCGTTTGCTGCGATACAGTGCAGGCAGGGCGCTTGCGACGTCACACTGGGTGGCTTCATCGACAATCAGCAGGTCGAACATTTGCTGGTTGAAGGGCAGCGCACTGCTTAGTTGGTCGATACTCACCAACCAGATAGGGAACGCTCTAAAGACGGCGTCGAAGTCGGTTTCTGTGAATGCCTTTGCCTGATTGCCTGAGTTTCTGGCGGTTAGTGCCCGGCGAAAGCTGGCAACGCTGCCGCGGTCATTTTCGAGCAGTTGGCTGAGCTGTTTATTGCGATAGGTGTTGATGTATTCAACGGCTTGCTGCTCGAATTCCCGGCGTTGTTGATCAATGCGAGCGGGAAGTTGCCAAAGCGCGTCTTCGTCGGCGCTACGTGCCTGCCAGAGTAGTTTTAACCGGCTGATAACACGAGATGGACTGAACCCTTGGTTAGGAGCATGGTAATCGCTCTGTGCCTTACTGTATTCCAGTGTTCGGCTGAACAGCGATTCTTGTTGCTGAAGCTCTTTTAGCTGTTGTTGCAAGGACTGATGCAAGGCTTCGCAGTTTTCGCCGTGATCTGGAAGGCCCTGCTGTAGCAGGCTGTCTAGATAACGGGTCATCTCTTTCAGATAGCTTTTGCTGCCGGCATTAACGACACCTGAGGTCAGGCCATAGCCCTGTTGCAGTTTGTCGGCGATTACGTCCATCGCCTGATCAGTCTTACCGACAATGAGTACCGATTCGCCATGCATCATCCGGTCGATCGCCATGGCTGCAATGGTGTAGCTTTTGCCGGTACCCGGCGGGCCTGATACCTGACTCAGCGTCAGCCTGGCTGCGTTTGTCAGGGTGTCTGTTTGAGCACGGCTTAACAACGTTGGCAGTAGTTCTGGTTCACTGGTTGATACGCTTGGCTCTGGCGCTTTACCGCCCAGTAATTGACTCAGAGGCGGTGACAGTTGTTTGCGTTCGCTCAGTAACGCCAGTTCGTGAAGTACACCACGCACGCCCCGCGCACGATCGGCCATCACAATGCAGCAGCTACTCTGCAAACTTAGGCGCTTGCGGCGGGTCGCTTTGCGCACGCTTTCTTCATCAATGACCGATGGCCAGCGTCCTGAGTTTTCGATATCGGTGATGACGCTATGCTGTTCCAGCCAACGGCAGACCTTACCAAGGTCGCTGATCGTCAGAGGTACCTGTACTTGCGGAAAACTATCCACAACAGCTGCGGGTTGATCCTCTTTTAGAATCAGACGCAACAATGGGATATTGAGCCGCAGATCGTTAAAGTCCGGAATCAGGTAGAGGTCTCCTGATTCCTCATCGATCATCGAAGGTGCATACCATAAAGGAGAGCAGATGGTGCGATTGCGGCTCAGGCCGCTCTGCATCTCGAGGCTGCCGCAGATCAGTGGGCCGCCATAGAGCAGGATGCGCTCGCGGCTGTGTGTTTCTGCCTGTTGCTGGAATGCACTGATGATATCGCCATGAACGGGCAGGCGAGGCAGTTCTCCACAGAGCAGATAGTCCTGTTCACTTATAAACAGGAAGCGGTCGCGTCCTGTTTTGAGCAGGTTGGAGAGCGATATGTCGTAGCTGTCGGCGCGATAACACTGGCGGAAGTACTCCGCCAGTTGGTGCTCGTTCGGCTGTTCTGTCATCCCTGATCCGGCCACTATTTATGGCTGCTGACTGAAGCCTTTCTGAGTCAGGCGGATACCATCATCACTGATCTCAATCAGGCGCTCTTTATAGAGTTTGCCAACGGCTGTTTTGAAGGTTTTTTTACTGCAACCAAAGCGCTGGCTGATCGCATCAGGAGAGCTCTTATCATTCAGTGGCAGGAAGCCATTCTCTTCGTGCAGGGCTTTGAGTACCACGGTGGACTGGTCTTCAATGCGACCGTAGCCTGGCTTTTGCAGTGTCAGGTCGATCTTGCCGTCTTCACGTACCTGCTTGATATAGCCTTTGATTGCGCTGCCGAAGCGGATGTTTTTGAATACATCGCCATGGTGGATCAGGCCCCAGCAGTCATTGTTAATGATTGCTTTGTAGCCAAGCTCAGTACGGGCACCTGTCAGTAACTGGACTTCATCACCCGCTTTGTAGCCGCGCGGGTTTTTGTTCAGGAACTTATCCACCTTGCCGGAAGCAGCGATACGGTTTGTGTTATCCACATAGAGGAAGACCAGATAGTTACGGCCCGCTTCCATCTTTGGTTTCTGCTCGCCAAACGGCACCATGATATCTTTCGATAGACCCCAGTCGAGGAAGGCACCAACTTTGTTCACATCTTTGACGCGAAGGGATGCAAACTCGCCTACTTTAGCGAACGGCTGCTGAGTGGTGGCGATGTAATCATCGTTAGAGTCGAGGAAGACAAATACCTTTACCTTATCACCGATCTGGGCGTCTTCTTTGACATAGCGGCGGGGCAGCAGGATGTCACCGATCTCACCACCATCGAGGAAGGCGCCGAAGTCCATCAGCTTAATAATTGTCAGGTGGTTGTAATCGCCGAGCTCGACCATCAGGTGCTCCAGTAACAGGTTAATTCAGGCTATTCCGGGGGATCGCTGCCGGATTGGCAGGCCATGGGATAATTGCCGCTGATTCTAGCATAGGTTCGTTCTGATATGTCTGCCAAGATCAGCTTTTAGAGGTCGCGCCTTTGCGCGATTTTCAGCTTCACTTCAGCTTACTAAAGGATGCTTACCCGGTTTGGCCAGTCAGGCCGTCTATACTGATTTCAAGCACTTAGCAGGAACCGCCATGGATTACTCTCTTGTTGCCGCCGCTGGTGGTATCGCTGCTGTCTCGATAGCGATCTCGCCCAAAGCTTCTTCTTCTGAAGTGTTTTATTCAGGTATGAGCCCGGAGGGTAAAGCGCCCGGCCTGCTGATGTTGACCTTGTCTCAGGTAACTACCTGGATCTTTGCCCGTTCACTGATGAACGCTGCGATTCTGGGCTTTTATTACGGTATCTGGGGCACCTTGGCCTATACCGCTTATTATCTCTCTTTTCTGACCGGCGGTTTGATCGTTGACCGGGTGCGTCATCGCCATGGCTGCAACAGCATTCAGGGTTTTCTGGAACAGCGTTTTGGCAGAATAGGGAACAGTTGTTACAACCTGGTCGTCGGGTTGCGGCTGGTTAGTGAGGTCTTTGCCAACCTGCTGGTGATAGGGCTGCTGTTTGGTGCGGCTGGCAGTGGCAGCTATATGGCGGCGGTGTTGATCTTCACGGTGGTGGCGCTGATCTATTCGATGCAGGGTGGTTTGCACGCATCATTACGTACTGATGTGTTGCAGATGTGTCTATTCCTATTGGTGCTGGCCGTCTTGCTGGTATTGGCAATCGCTCAGCCTGCGATCAGCTTGGGAGACCTCGGCTTCAAGGAGTTTGTGATTGATGAGCCGGGCCCCGTACTGCTGGCGGTAGCGCTGTTGCAGATCTGGAGTTACCCGATGCATGACCCGGTCATGATGGACCGTGGTTTTATTGCTGATCGTGACACTACTAAGCGTAGCTTTATGCATGCTGGCTGGATCAGCATGCTCTGTATTCTGGCCTTTGGCAGCCTCGGAGTAGTGGCTGGCGCTCATGCCGAGTCAGGGCAGTCAATGAATGAGGTACTGCAGCAGTTGCTGGGCACAGTGCCTATGCTGCTGTTGAATCTCGCGTTGGTGATTTCGGCACTCAGTACTTTGGATAGCACTATGACCAGCTCGGCGCGTTTAATGGCGGTAGAGATGGGTGTGCTGAAGCCGACAGTCAACAACGGTCGTATCTCTATGTTGCTGTTTATGTTGGCGGGTGTGTTGCTGGTGTTTTGGGGCAATAAAGACCTCTTTAGTGCGGTGGCTGTCAGCGGCACTGCGTCTATGTATCTGGCACCGGTGATCTTTTTCTGTATCTGGGGACGTTGCACAAATATCCCGGTGTGGGCGTATCTTGGCAGTTTCGTGGTGGCACTTGGCGCGGCGGCCATCTATTTTCTGGAATCGTCCGGCTATACCCAGTGGCTGGGCGAGGCGCATAAATATACCAAGCTCCTTTGGTTAAGTGGCGCGACTCTGATATTCGGTAATGGATTGTTTACTCTTGGGTGGCTGACTTCTCGTGATCAATCTGCAAAGGCGATCTGATATGGCTGAGATTGATCTGGGAGAGTTTGATCAGCCGGTACTGATATTCGGTGGTTGTTACAGCAATCTGGCAGCGACGGAAACACTGCGCTGGCGAGCGGCGGAACTGGGTATTCCCGCAGATCGTGTGATCTGCAGTGGTGATGTGGTGGCCTATTGCGGTGAACCGGAAAATACAGTGACGCTGGTGCGTGAGTGGGGCGTACCTGTGTTGCAGGGTAACTGTGAGGAGTCGTTAGGGCAGGGCATGGATGATTGTGGCTGTGGCTTTAATAAGGACAGTCAGTGCGATCTATTATCGGTGCAGTGGTATCGCTATGCCACTGAGCAACTCAGCAAAGAGAGTTGCGACTGGATGACAAAACTGCCGACACGTATCCGTTTCAATATGGCGGGTAGGGCCTGTGTGATGGTGCATGGTTCAGTTCTCTCGATGAATGAGTTTGTTTTCGCTTCTACCCTTGGCAAAACGAAATTGAATCAGATTACGGAAGCTGAAGCTGACATTGTGATTGCAGGACACAGCGGTATCCCTTTTGGTCAGATACTGGGTGACAGTGGTAGTGCCTGGTTGAATAGTGGTGTGGTTGGGATGCCTGCTAATGATGGCACCCCTGATGGCTGGTATATGCTCATGAGGCCGGAAGATGGGCGGATCAGAGTTTCCTGGCACCGGCTGAAATATCCCTACCAGCAAACGCAACAATCGATGCTGGCTGCTGGGCTGGATTCACCTTATGTTGCTGCGCTGGAGAAAGGAATCTGGCCGAGCGACGATATCCTGCCTGAGGCCGAGAAAGCTTCGACTGGCTCAAGATTACTACCCGCTGAACTGGTGATTTAGCGCTGTCGTGCTTTTGCCAGTTTGGCTTCCAGCTTTCTTTTAGCTGAGAGGTATTTAGGGGTCAGACCGACATCCTCATAGATAGGGTCACCATCCTCTACCCGAATCACTTTTTCCCCCTGTTTATAGGGCATACGCTCTTCCACTTCCATCAGTGCAGAGTGAATCAGTGCTGCAGCCACCTGTTCGAGGGGAAGCTGAAAGGCTTCTGCTAAGGCTTGTAGCCTGATGCGATCCTCTTCAGTGATGTTCAGGTTAATTTCGCCCAGGCTGTTGTGATAAACGGAGTGCTGTTCCAGCATATCCAGCATCCCGGAGATATGTGATTGCGACATCTTTCCCACCTTGTGAATACCAACATTAAAAAAATAGCTCAGTCCTGAGGGTTCTGCCTCTGCTCGCCGGAATCTGTTATCCACACAAACTCAACGTTTTAAGTCTCTGAAAAATTACCTAAAATCGGGGTAATAACGATTAATACAGAGATCTTAAATGGCCAATATCAAAATTCTGGTAGGTTCGACCTACGGTAATACCACCCAACTGGCAGAGAGTTGTGCCGAGAAGTTGAATGCGGCTGGCCACCAGGCGACTGTTTTCGAACAACCACAGTACGATGATGTGGTTGCGACTGATACTGAGATACTTTTGATCTGTACGGCTACCATTGGTCAGGGTGAGATCCCGGATAACCTGTTGCCACTCTATTGCGAACTGCGCGACAAGCTGCCGCCTATGCCTGAAGTTCGCTATGGTGTTATTGCACTGGGCGATAGTTCTTATGAGACTTTTGCTGAGGGCGGTAAGCAGATGGAGGAGTTGATGTTTGAAGTGCAGGCAAAGCGTGTGCAACAAACACTAATCATCGATTCTTGTGAAACTATGGACCCTGAAGGCGAAGCGGAAGGCTGGCTGCAACAGTTCGCCACAGCTGTCTGAGTCATATTTTCTGCTTAGCGCGGTGGCCGGTTACAGCAATGTGACCGGTGCCGTGCGTTGGCAGCCATATTTTGGTCGAGATAACGATACCAGCGTCTTTTAACCGCCTGTCGCCAGCTCTGTTTGAACTGGCAGCCCGCAATCAATAGTTGTGCTTCCAGACTGGACCACTGCTGTTTCCGTGTGTCGTAACTCAGGCTTAATTGGTCATCAATCAGTGTCAGTGCGTCAATTACTCCGCTTTTAGTCAGTGCCGCGAGCGCTTCCTGAGGTGGAAGTGGCTGTTGCAGTTTAACCCGGCGGATAACGGCGTAGTTGTTGTACATAGCTGATCCAAGGTTAATGACGGTTAGGAAGCTGTCCACGAATGTGGACAGCTTGTTTGAACGCTTTAGAACCAGAAGCGCACACCGGCTACGAATTGCAGATCGTCGGTATCTTCGCCTTCCTCTTTGGCGAAATCAGCTGTGTTACCAAATTTCTTTTCCCAGTTGATACCTATATAAGGCGCAAACTCTCGTTTAACCTCATAGGCTAAGCGCAGGCCCAATTCCATGCTGGACAGCCCTGAGCCTATCTCGCGGCTTTCGTCATCATCGCTGTAGATACTCATCTCCAGTTCAGGGGAGAGCACCAGCCGCTGGGTCAGCATCAACTCGTACTCAGCTTCTAGTCGAAGCAAATTCTGCCCCTCCTCACCGACGAAGAGTGAAAGCTCAGTTTCGATGTAATAGGGAGCTAAGCCCTGAACACCCAAGGTCAGCCATTTCTGATTGTCTTCAGGTTCAAAATCGTAGCGCAGACCTAGTTGAAGGTCCCAGTTCGGGTCGATTGCACGACCGTAAAGCAACTGAAGCTCAGCAGCTTCGGTGTCTCCTTCGAGCTGTTCCCCTTCGGATTTAAACCAGAACTTATCAAGGTCGTAGCCAACCCATCCCTGAGCTCCCCAGGCCATCACGTCGCCTTCATTGGCGTCTCGCCACTCCAGCTGTTCGACATTCAGCATGGTGAGTAAAGGATCATCAGCACCTGCTGATAGTGCTATGCCCGGAGCTGTCAGTGCCAGGGCAGCAATGGGTAGTATTACTCTAAATGGTTTCATGACTTTGCCCTTTAGCTAACGTGAACTTCTCGGAACATGCCCGGCATATGGAACAGTAGATGGCAGTGGTAGGCCCATTTTCCTTTAGCGTCTGCGGTCACCTGATAGCTGATTTTGCTGCCAGGCTGTACGGTGACAGTGTGTTTACGCGGCAGGAAGTCGTTATCGCCAGTCTCCAGCTCGCTCCACATCCCGTGCAGGTGCATCGGATGGTTCATCATAGTGTCGTTAACAAAGATGATACGGACCCGCTCCCCGTATTTAAGCTGAATCGGGTCTGCATCAGCGGCTTTGACGCCATTGATCGACCACATATAGCGCGACATATTTCCAGTCAGATGCAGCTCAATCTCACGGCCCGGGTCACGTTTGTCTATAGTCGGCGTCAGGTTGCGAATATCTGCGTAGGTCAGTACTCGTCGGCCATTATTCCTTAGACCTATACCTGGGTCGTCGAGTCGGTATTGTGGGTTTTCAGCCCTGGCATCTACATGTGGACCGTACTCGGTGTCTGCATGTGTAATGGCTGAGTTCTGCATCATTTGGCCGTGGTCCATCTTACCGGACATCATCTGGTGCTGGCTGTGATCCATCTTGCCGGACATAGGCATCTGATGCTGGCTGTGATCCATTTTTCCGGTCATCGGCATCTGGTGCTGGCTATGATCCATCATCCCCGACATCTGCCGGCCGCTTTGTTTCATCGCCATGCTGCTATGATCCATATTCATGCCGCCATGATTCATAGCCATTCCCATATCTGCATGGGTCAGCAGAGGAACTGGGTCTAGTGCAGGCATCTCTGCTGATAGACCCGGTTGAGGCGTCAGGGTACCGCTGGCATAACCTGAACGGTCAATAGCCTGAGCAAACAGGGTATAAGCTCGGTCATCGGAAGGTTCAACGATGACATCAAAAGTTTCAGCCACCCCGATCCTGAATTCATCGACTGTCACCGGTTCAATGTTTTGTCCATCTGATGCGACGACTGTCATCTTCAGACCCGGAATCCGAACATCAAAAAAGGTCATGGCTGCGCCGTTGATGAAGCGTAAGCGGACTTTTTCTCCTTTACTGAAGAGGGCCTGCCAGTTGTTAGCTGGTGTCTGGCCGTTCATCAGGAAGGTATAGGTATAGCCGGAGACGTCGGATATATCGCGCTGGCTCATGCGCATCTGATTCCACATCTGGCGTTCCTGCCAGGTGGCAGCAACTCCCTTCTCTTTAATGTCGCGCCAGAGGTCGGACGCGGTGCGTTCATTAAAGTTGTAGTAATGGCTCATTTTCTTGAGTTTGGCGTAGATATCTTCCGGCGTTTCATCGCTCCAGTCAGAAAGCATCACTACATAATCTCGATCATAGGCCACCGGATCTTTCTCTTTTGGCTCAACAACGATTGGCCCGTAAAGTCCGGTTTGTTCCTGAAAGCCGGAATGGCTGTGATACCAGTAAGTGCCACTTTGAATCAGGTCAAATTCGTATCTGTACGTCTGGCCCGGTGCAATGCCGTCAAAAGAGAGGCCCGGTACCCCGTCCATGTTGCTTGGTAATATCAGGCCATGCCAATGAATGGAGCTGGTAACTGGCAGATGGTTAGTGACATTCAGAGTGACGCGCTCGCCCTCTTTTAAGCGTAACAACGGGGCGGGAAGAGAGTTATTGACCGTGGTGGCGATGCGCGGTCGACCGGTGAAATTAACGCGCTGTTCACCGATATCCAGATTGATCACCCTGCCGCTTAAGACGGGTGCTGAAGCGCTGAGTGAATTTTCTGGCTGGCTTGCCGCCACAAGATTGCTTGGACGCAGGCCGATACCGGCTGCTACGCCGCCCAACGCCATTCCGGTGACGAAACGACGGCGGGTTGGTTTCAGGATGGACATCATGAATCCTCTGAAAAAACAGTGTTTTCAGGCGCTTAAGACAAATAGAGTTTAGTCGTCGGAAACGCCAATCGCGAAATTAAGCTGTAGTTTCAGAGGGCGGCCGGGGAGGACGTTCCAGTGCCGGTGGTGTTCCTGGAAGTGGAGCGGTAATCGCGGTGCTGTTAGTCATATCTTCACCGCTACGGAACTGTTTATCAGCCGAGATACCGTAAGCGCAACCTGTACTGCAATGACAATGATTATGCTCATCGTTGCAGGTTTTGTCCTGTTGTTGGCAGTGCTCTGTCTGGCTGTGGATATCGATGCTTTCCGCTACCGTCCATGCTGCATCTGAATGACCGACAGGAGAAGCAAGTGCACTGCCGGAGTAACTGATCACCGAAGTGAGCAGGGCTACAAGCAGAGTCATGATCGCTTTATTTGTCAGGTTCTTTAGTTGCATTCGAACATTTTGCTATGACGGTTTGGGTTAAGCCTAAAGCTTCCAGCTAGGGGAAGGTCAACAGATAATGTTTTTTTACTTTGTGATGAAACTTTTTCTGTTATCGCCGTATCCTAACTGCAAATCGGGTAATGAGTGTGTTTATGAATATCTCCGCTGTCGCCAGGCAGACAGGTCTGTCTGCTAAGACAATCCGTTTCTATGAAGCTCAGGGAGTGATCAGTGAGCCAGGGCGCAGTGATAACGGTTACCGGGTTTATAGTGAGCGGCATCTTTCGCAGTTAGCTTTTATCAAACGTGCCAGGGATCTTGGCTTTTCACTGCTGGAATGCAGCGAATTGCTGGCGCTTTCTAATGATCCCGGGCGACGAAGTGCTGATGTAAAACGAAAGTTCGCCGAAAAACTGCATTGGATCGATCAGGAGATTAAGCGGATGGAGGCTGCGAGGCAGTTTATTGAGGAGTTGGAAGGCTGCTGTCCGGGGGATGATCAGCCTGACTGTCCGATCATTGACCGATTACAGCAGGGCTAGGGTAGCATTGCCAAGCTGATTTAGCTCTTTTAGACTCTGCCTCATCTTGTGAGGGTACCGCCAAATATGAACACCGCTGTTAAACACTGCTGGGTGATGATGCTGATACTGGTTTTCAGTACTCAGCCGCTATTGGCGAATCAGTCGAAGCAGCGTGCGGATAATCTTGCCTGGCAACATAGTGAATATCACGCTGAGCATCTGGCCCATGGCCACGATGTGACCGAATCGGACCTGAGCGGCCATACCGAATGGGCGGAGCTTGAGCGACTACACGCCCAGTTTTGCCATCCTGGAACAGTGCTCTACTTCTGGCCTGAGCAGGTGTTTCCTGCCAGCATGCATGCGCCGGTATTTTCCCCTCCATCGATAACGGCATATATGCCGCCATCTTTGTTAAAAGACACGCCACCTCCCCGTTTCTGAGTGATTTACACCACTTCGAAAGCCCATTAGGGCTGACTGACCTACTGTAAATACTTGGAGAGTTCCGAAATGAAAATGTTGCTACTGAAATCTGCTCTGATTGCTGGTGCTGTTGCTCTGTCCTCAAATGTTCTCGCGCATGGTGGTGCTACTGGAATCGTGAAAGAGCGCATGGACCAGATGGTGGACATGAAGCATGCGATGAAAGCAGTTGCACCTATGTTTCGAGGCAAGTTGCCATACGATGCTGAGCAGGTTCGTAAATCTGCAGCCATTATCGAATCTGTTGCTGGTAGTGCGATGACTGATAAGTTCCCTGAGGGAAGTATGGGTCATGGTACTGATGCGAAGGTCAATATCTGGCAGGAGTGGGACAAGTTCCAGTCTCTGTCTGATGACCTGAAACGCTACAGCAAGGCGCTGGGAGAGGCTTCTGAACGTCGTGAAAAGGTCGCGGCTAAACCTGCCTCCATGATGGGTGGTTCATCGATGATGGGAGCGGCAAAGCCTGCAGTTGATCAGCCATTGTCTGAACTCTCTGCTGATCGTCTGTTTAAGATGGTTACCGACAGCTGTTCCTCCTGTCATCGCCGATTCCGCGAAGATAAGAAGTAAGGCGGGATTATGAAAAAGGCCTTACTTTATCTGCTAGGCCTTGCCGTTATAGCTCTGGCTCTCTGCTGGTATATCGATCTGTCCCATCAGGCAAGACCTGTTCAGTTGGATGCGGATACCGGCAATGTAGAGCGAGGCGCATATCTGGCAAGAGCATCAGGCTGTATCGCGTGTCATACCAATGTTGATGAAGGTGGAGCCCCGTTGGCCGGAGGCCCGCCTATTGATACACCTTTTGGTACATTTTATGCGCCTAACCTGACGATGGATAAGGAGCAGGGTATAGGTGACTGGACCTTAGAGGATTTTGCCCGGGCGCTGCGCCACGGCACTTCTCCTGATGGTCAGCCATACTATCCGGCTTTTCCTTATAGCTTTTATACCCGGTTAAGTGATCAGGATATTGCTGATCTCTGGGCTGCATTTCAGACGGTACCTGCAGTGGCGGAACCTTCGAAACAGCAGGAGCTAAGCTTTCCTTTTAATATCCGCAGTGGTTTGCCACTCTGGCAGGCGCTGTATCTGGATGATCAGCGCTTTGAGGTTGATCCTCAGCAGAGTGAGCAATACAACCGTGGCGCATATCTGGTTGAGGCTGCGGCTCATTGTGCTGCCTGCCATACCCCTCGGGATCTGCTAGGTGGCCTTGATCAAAAGCAGGCAATGGCGGGTGCAGAAGGGATGCCGGGCGGTGGGCGTTCGCCCGCTATTACGGCTAATGCGCTGAAGGAAAATGGTTGGACGACCGATGACTTAGCCTATGCACTGCGTTCGGGTATTACCCCAGAAGGGGATGTGCTCGGAGGCTCTATGGCTGAGGTTATTCGCGATGGCACCTCTTTCCTGACGGACGATGATCTGCAGGCGATAGCGCTATATCTGATGAATAGGGAATAGCTATAAAAGTAAAACCGGGAGCATGGCTCCCGGTTTTTTTATCTTTCAGACAATCGCTTACTTCTTCAGGAAGCCGCGTTTCTGAAGGTACTCAAGCATATGCGGACGTGCTTCCTTAACCAGCATGCCAGAGATCTGTTCACTCCAGCTCATATCTTTAGTGCCACCGCTACGGCTGGCGTAGTAGTCGCGAACTTCGTGATCGTAATCGGCGATTTTTTCACCGTCTTCGCTGTCATCGTACTTCTCTTGCTTCAGCACAACCTCTAGTGGCAGGCGAGGCTTGGTTTCCGGGTTCTGGTCCGGGTAACCCAGGCAGAGGCCAAACACTGGATAGACCAGATCTGGCAATTCCAGAAGTTCTGATACGCGGGCGATCTGGTTACGCAGCCCGCCGATATAGACGATGCCAAGGCCCAGAGATTCTGCAGCGATTACCAGGTTCTGTGCGAAGAGCGCGCAATCTGCCGTGGCAGTGATGAACTGTTCAGTAAAACCGGACTGCATCTCTGCTTCGTGCATGTCGCAGGCCAGCTGGTGGCGCTTCATATCAGCACAGAACACCAGAAAGCGAGGAGCTGCATTGACCCATTTCTGTCCGCCTGCACACTCAGCCAGTTGCGCACGTTTCTCCGGGTCATCTACCTGAACCACTGTGCATGCCTGAATGAAGCTTGAAGTAGCAGCTGCCTGACCGGCACGAACCAGTTCTTCGATGATTTCCTGCTCAATCGGCTGATCTTTATAAGCGCGAATGGATACATGAGACTTCAGCAGTTCGATAGTTGGATTCATAACTCTCTCTCGCGATTCGGTTTCGCCGATTATAGCGTTTAAGCGGTTGTTGCTAAAATGCTGGTAATGCGAACGCACTGTTTACATCAATGGATGTTTGATCATCTTTATATGGTTGTATTCATGTGACAATTCTGCGAAATGTCAGATTTATTCGCGGCTCAATCGCGCGGGCAGTGCGAGGTACGCTGTGTTGCCAGTAATGCTGTGTTTTTCCCGACATTACAAGTAGTGAACCGTGCTGCAACTGAAGTTCGCATTTGGGTAGCTGCTTGTTGTAGCGGTGACGAAGCAGAAAGCGGCGTGCTTCTCCCAGTGTGACTGAGGCGATAACAGGATTTTCTCCCAGCTCCTTTTCGTCGTCACTGTGCCAGCCCATGCTGTCCTGTCCGTTGCGGTACAGGTTGAGCAGTACGCAGTTGAACTGCGCGTCATAGTGCTGGCTGATGCGGTCTCTTATTTCGGTGACCGCAGGGTGCCAGTCGGCCGCAGGCATTTTAAGTCCTGAGTAGGTATAGCTGATGCCGGAGTCACCCTGAAAGTGCTGAAGGCGTGGAATCAGGCAGTCGCGGCCGAATAGCTTGATCTGATCCTGACGCCAGGGGATCTCATTTTCAAGTTGGGCAAACAGGCTATCGGCCTTATCCCGGTCAAATAGTTCCGGGATATAGAGCAGCTCTCCATCGGTCAGTGGAATCTGCTGTGGTTCACTGATCAGTTCCATTGCTGTTTCAGTGCTACTGCCAGCGCTTCTGCAATATTGATCTGATTAGTCGGGTGAGGGATTGTATTGGAGGTGACCAGCTCTGCTTGAGCTTGCAGTTCGTACCATGATTCACCTGCAAAGATGCCATGTACTCCTATGCAGTATGCTTTGGTCATATTCAGTGCGCGCAGTTGAGCCAGGGTTTCGATCATTGTGCGGCCACTGGAGATAATATCGTCGATGAGCACCGGAGTTTGTTTCGAACTGCCATTGAGATCCGGCATTGATACGCTGACATCGTAATCGCCTCTGCGTTCTTTGGTCAGTACCTGCATTGGTGCATCTGCCAGCCGAGCGACCTCGGCAACCCACTGTTCACTCTCTTCATCTGGTCCGATAAGTACAGGGTTCGTGATCTCCTGCTTGATCCAGTTGGCGATGAGGGGAGCCGCTGGCACTACGGTGGAACTGATGCTGTAAATCTCATCGAGAGACTGATAGCGATGCAGATGCGGATCGACAGTAATCAGATGATCTATGTGGCTGGAGAGCAGTGATGCAAAAGGCCTGGATGTCACACACTCGCCATCTTTGAATCGCTTATCCTGACGCATGTATGCCAGGTAGGGTGATACAAGAATGATTTTTGCTGCGCCGAGTTCGCGCAGCGTATCAGCCAGAAAAATCAGTGGCAGAATACGGCTGTTCGGTTGGTAGAGGTTACAGAGAATAACGCAGTTACGGCCCTGACAAGATGTCACTACACGCAAATAGGATTCACCGTCAGGGAAATCTCTTTGTTCCAACTCTCCAGTTTCGCCTGAACAAAGGGATACCAGTTGTTGAAACAGTTGCTGGTCAGATTCGAGATTAAAAAACAGTGGATTCATGATTCGTTCTCAGCCAGCTCATCGTCGATGATGATGGTATCGGGATGTGTATTAAGATAGTCCAAGGCGTAATGCAGTTCCCCTTCACTTGCGGCATGCAGTGTTAGTAGTGGGTCGCCCGGATTGATACAGTTTCCAATGGTGATATGCAGATCTAGACCGGCACAGAGATCCGCCGGGGCACCTGCCAGTTTTGCCGCCTTAGAGAGCTGGCGGTTATGGATGTTGGAGATAACACCGGCTTTCTTGGCCTGAAGGGTATAAGTGAAGGTGGCGACAGGAGGTTCCTGAAAACCGCCCTGAGCTTCACAGATCTGATGGAATTTCTGCCATGCAAGACCTTGTTGCAAGATCTCCTCCGCCTTCGCATAGCCTTGTCCACAGGTGCTGTGGCCAATCATCTCTAGCATTCTGCCCGCGACATCCAGTGCGCGTTTTTGCAGGTCTTGTGGCGCATCCGGTTGCTGGCGTAACACAGCCAGCAGATCACGGGCTTCCAGTGCAGGACCTATGCCGCGACCGACAGGTTGTCGGCCGTCGGTGAACAGGATCTCTAACTCCAGGCCAAGCGCTGAAGCGACTGTTCGGAAGTTGCGAGCCAACTGGTCGGCTGCGCGCCGGTTTCTGACTTTAGCTGTGGGGCCAACTGGAATGTCGATCACTACATGAGTCGCCCCAGCGGCCATTTTCTTCGAGAGTACGGAGGCGATCAATTGGCCTTCGCTGTCTATATCCAGGGAACGCTCCACCTGTATTAGCAGGTCGTCGGCCGGGCTGAGCTTAACGGTACCTCCCCAGGCCAGGCAGCCTCCTTGTTGCTGAACGACTTCGCGCATCTGATTAAGGCTCAGATCAACGTTGGTCATAGTTTCCATCGTATCTGCGGTGCCAGCAGGGGAGGTGATAGCACGAGAGGATGTTTTCGGGACTGTTAGTCCACAAGCAGCAAGAATTGAAACAACGATCGGAGTTGTGCGGTTGCCGGGCAGGCCACCGACACAGTGTTTATCCACAACAACAGGTTGATTCCAGTTTAACTGGCTGCCGACGCGAATCATCGCACGGGTCAGGGAGATAATCTCCTGAATACTGAGGCGGTTGTTGGCGCAGGCTGTGATAAACGCGGCGACCTGCACATCGGTGTAACGGTCAGCAACAATATCGTTAATGATCTGTTGCAGTTGGTTTTGTGTCAGATGGTGGCCATAAACCTTTGCCCGCATGGCCGACAATGACTCTACCTGCTTTGGATGTGACAGGGTTAGTAGCTGTTCTGCCTCGGGTTGTAGTCGCTGCCAGGCTGACTCAGACAGACCTATCTGGCCCGGCGATAGCAGGTCACCATGTACGATATACAGGGTCGCAATGATATTGCGGCCATTTAGGGCCACAGTGATACGTGACAGGGCGGTATAGCCTTCTGAGCGACAGATCTCGCAATCGTCACGAAGATATACACAGAGTTCGTGTTGGGTATCTATGCCTAATCGACGGGCCCTGAGGGTCGGCAGTGACATTCCTTAATCCTTTACAAGCTTCCCGATGATATCCCGGGGATAAATTCTGCAGAATTATTACAGCCTATCAGACCAGCTTTGCCAATAACTATCGGGTCTTTTAGCAAGTAGCTAGAATATTCTGTTTTATTGCCAGTAGCTATTTGACTCACTGGTAAACCCCCATAGAATGGGGCGCTCGTTATTTTTATACCTGTGGAGTGAATTCAGATGGAACGTCGCTTTCGACTAGTTCTGGCGTGTCCCGATCGAGTGGGCATTGTATCTATGGTCAGTAACTTTATATCCAGTCATGGCGGCTCCATTTCAGATGCAAATCAGCATTCTGATCCAACCACTGGCTGGTTTTTCATGCGTGTCGAGATTGCTGCTGCGCACTTTCCGTTTACTCTGGAAGAGCTGAGCGAGAAGTTTGCACCTATCGCTGCTTCCTTTGATATGGAGTGGGACATCACTGACTCTGCTAAGCCAAAACGGGTGGTGTTGATGGCCAGTAAGGAGGCGCACTGTCTATCTGATCTGCTATATCGATATCACGCGGGTGAGCTGGATTGTGAAATTCCATGCGTGATTTCGAATCATGATGACCTGCGTAGCATGGTTGAGTGGCACGAGATTCCTTACTACCACGTGCCAGTCGATAAGGCAGATAAGGCTCCGCATTTTGCTGAAGTTACGCGTCTGATAGAAGAACACAAGGCTGATGCAGTGGTGCTGGCGCGCTATATGCAGATTCTGCCGGAAGCTGTGTGTGACCAATATCCTCATCGCATCATCAATATTCACCATAGTTTCCTGCCATCATTCGCTGGCGCTAAGCCATATCATCAGGCGCATGAGCGCGGTGTGAAGCTGATCGGTGCAACCTGTCACTATGTGACAGAGGAACTCGATGCTGGCCCTATTATTGACCAGGACGTAATCCGTATCAGTCACCGCGACTTGCCTGAAGATATGGTTCGTCTGGGTAAAGATGTTGAGAAAACCTGTCTGGCACGTGGCCTGCGCTGGCATCTGCAGGATCGCATTCTGGTTCATGGAAATAAAACGGTCGTATTCAACTGAGCTGAATCAATAAGCGTAACCCTCTGCTTAGTCTAGTATTTAGGTAGAGGCGGAATTCCGCCTCGCCATATGCAAGGAGGAGAGAGCGGATGCTGAGGTCAGTAAAAGCAAGTGACTATATGTGTGATCGGCTGGTGTCATTTACCCCGGAAACACAGTTGTTCGATGCGATAAATCAGCTGGTGGATAACGGAATAACTGGCGCACCGGTTGTGAATGAAGCCGGTGAGCTAGTTGGCTTATTGTCTGAAGTAGATTGCCTGAAGGCGATATTGACTCTGACCTATCACGAAGAGGAGTTTGGCGGTATCGTCGGTACATATATGTCACCGGAGGTTTGCACCATAGCTCATGATGCAGACATCATCATGGTGGCCGAATACTTCATTGAAAACAAACGTCGGCGATTACCGGTGGTGAAAGATGGCAAATTGATCGGTCAGATCAGTCGTCGTGATGTGCTCAGGGCTGTCGGTGAGTTTGCAAAAGATGGCTAAAAGAGGTCAGACGTATCTGGTTGTCATTTGAGGCACAGACTTGTTTTGTCTCAGCGAGTATAATGGAGGGCCGTAGCTATGCTGCGGCCTTGTCGTTTTTAAGGTAACTGTTTGTATGGGAAACTCTTTTCCGGAAAGACCGGTGTTATTCTATGCCTCCGCTGCACGTCAGTTCGGGGTCGAAGAAGCACTGCTGTTAAGTATCTATCATGATGCGATGCCACGCACCGGTGAGTCTTTGGTGCTTGGTCGTAAGCAGTGGCTGGCACTGGCCGATTTCTGGAATGAAGAAAAGCTAGCGCAGCTAACCAGCAGTTTGGTGAATCAGCAGGCGATAGATGCCAGTTTTCAGTCCGAAGGCAATATTGTTATCTCGTTGACGACTGAGCAGGCTTCCCTGGCAGCTGAAATTACAGATGCACCAACAGAAGATCTGCCTATACAAACCGCACCCGTCAGACCGACCAGTAAGCGAGTGCGTCCGCCTGTGAGTCGTTTGCCCGTTGTGGATAGTCCACCGAAACGACCGCTGACCCGACAGATGAGAAGGCCAGCGCCGGAAACTCTGAAACCTGTCGATGAACTGCCTGTTGTACCTGCTGTTGATGATTCGCCACGAGGCCCAGCTCCAACTTTTGGCGGCTCGACCGGTTGGCATCAGAACCGCTCTCGAAGTGAACTGCATATGCAGTTTCAGGAGATCGAGAAGCGCAATCAGCGGCTGAAGCCAATGGAGCTTGGTTGGCGGCCAACAGATGCATTTTTCGGTATGTTGCCGCGCCACGGCATCAGCGAGGAGTTCGCAGAATCTCTGATGGATGAGTTTGTGCTCTATTGGTTGGATAAAGACCGAAAGGAAACCAACTGGGATCAGAAGTTCCTTGCCTGGGTTAAGCGGGAATTTGTTAAGAAACAAACGCGGGAAGCGCGTGAACAGCGTCAGGATACGCAGTGGAAATCAGGGGTAGCTAATGAAAACACCCGCACAGATACTCGGGAAAAACGGAAACAGGTTACCGCAGCAATCATGGACATCCGCGACACCGACTGGTAGCGGTCAGCCTGAGCCTGAAGCGCCACAGATGATCAGTGTTGAGACTAAGACACTGGTCAATATGATCTTTGCTCGTTTTATGGCGATCTATGGCCATAAATTCAAAAGCTGCTTTGAAACCCAGGATGAGATTCGTATCGCTAAGCGTGAATGGGCGCTGAGTCTGGCCGGCTTTGGTGAGTCTGAGTTAGTCGCTGCGGTAGATCACTGTAAAGAGAGCCTGGCGTGGATGCCAACAATCTCGGAGTTCCTGAAGATTCTGCAGCAGATTGGTGGTGATCACGGCCTGCCTCCCGTGCTTCAGGCTTACAACGAGGCCTGTATGAATGCAGACCATCCTAGCCGTCATCAATGGTCGCATCGCGCGGTTTATCACGCTGGGAAAGCTACAGATTGGTTTCGTTTGCGTACCGAAGAACAAGACCATGTGCTGGCTGATTTTCGCTATAACTATGAAGTGATCTGCCGTCGGGTTCGTGCCGGTGAAGAGCTGGATCAGCCTGTTGCGATGGCGCTACCGGATAAAAGTGACAACTCGGTGTTTGATTTCATTAATCGCTGGGGCGAGGAGAACGATATCGCGCCTGAAGTGGCTTGTGGATTACTTTATTATCTGACTAAGCCGAAGCAGTCTAAGGTCAGAGCACGTATGAAAGATGCCGCTCAGTTGAGAGCGCAAGAACGTGGTTTGGACGTTAACTTGCCCGATGACTATCAGTAGGTAATCTAACCCGCGAATCAGAAGCTGGTCCGCGGGTTACTATCTATTACTGATTAAACTGCTTGCCGAACATAGTGCCTATTGCTGCACTCAGGGCTTCACTTCTATCTTCATTGCGGAACGCCATCAAAATCAAGGCGCGCATTGCTGGCATAAACATCAGGTCAGCCAGTATCTTTGAAAACCCTTCCTGACCGGCTTTACCTGCCGCCAGTTTCTCCAGAAACTTCTGCAGTACTGTTGGTTCCTGCAGTGCGCTCCAGCAGCGAGTCGCTACAGCAACAATCACTTCCGGCTCAAGTGCGTAATCGGTATCTAGTAGTTCACTGATTATCTGCTGCTTGGCTTTTTCATCGTGACCATTGGATATGCCGCGGGCGAGAGCAGCAATGTGCTCAGGTGAAGCTTTACCCTGTTTTAGGGTGTCGCTGAAACGGCTGATGAGTGCTGCATAGAGTTTGTGGCCTGGAATTGTGTTTTCCAGGTTAGTGCTCAGTACAGATAGCGGTTGCTCGGGAAGTTTAGGCAGTAGTTCGCATAGCTTTTGCTCTGTATTGCCCTGATCAAGGCGTACAACGTAATCTGCAATGCCCTGGAAGCCCAGATTCTGCCACTGATCCAGATCGACTTGTCCGGAAAAATACTGCTGTGCGCTTTCAAAGTACTGAGAAGCAGGTTTTCCCATCGCTTTGTTAGCGTATGCGTGGAAGGCTGCCATTTTCTCTTGGTCTGGCTGGAAGGAGAATGGGTTGTCTTTCATGGCGTCCCGCTCTTCGCTTGCCGGTTCTTCACTCATGAACATCTGAATGTTGGCGTAGATGCGGTTGATCAGGTCATCTCGTGCTGCCTGAACCAGATAACCCTGTTCATCAAGTGGTAGTTTCAGAAACCAGACGACGTTTTGTTCTTTCTGCTGCTGATTCCACAGTAGTAATGCAATCCAGGCTTGATGCAGGAAAGGCTGTGGGTAAGGTGCCATCCCCTGTTCAACTTTTTCGAACTGGTCTGCCGACATCTTCTGTACCCGACGGCCCATATCAAGAACGCGGAACTGAGCTCCGGTTTTGCGGATAAATTCGATCAGTGAGCTAGGGATTTGCGACACGATTACGCCCTGAGTCAGTTAGCAACGGCGCAATTCTATCAGTCTGTGGATAAAGGGAGAAGCTATACCCTTGTAGGAATGGGACTGGAGGTCGGAGGGTGATCCCCTGCGAGCAGTTGGGCTGACTTGCAGGGGATTCGCTGGCGCCGCTTTAGTGACGGATACTTAGAAGTACGTCAACATCGCCGATCAGTTTGACCAAACGGCTGCAATCTCCAGCTTCATCTTTCAGTGCTTCCTCTGCCATGCTGCGGATATCACAATTTTGTGGCAGCGGCAGTTGCTGGCTGATCAGGTAGCCAAAGCGAGGAATCATTACCCATTGCAGCCATTGAGCAAAGCTAAGGGTATCAACACAAAACGGTTCCCGGCTTGCCAGTGCCTGCTCGCTTGGAGCTTGTTTACTCCAAATGCTGAGCAGGCGCATCTCGGCTTCAATCTGATCAAGAATGAACTGCAGCTTCTGATGCTCTGACATATCTTAACCTCGCGCTGCTTTCAGAGTGTCGGCAATCAGGAAAGCCAGCTCAAGAGCCTGCTCACCGTTGAGTCGTGGATCGCAGAACGTGCGGTAGCGATCAGCCAAGCCTGCTTCAGTGATCTGGTAAGCGCCACCGATACATTCAGTGACGTTTTGGCCTGTCATTTCGAAATGTACGCCACCCGCATAAGTGCCTTCGGCGCGGTGTACTTCGAAGAAGCCCTTCATCTCTTTCAGGATCGCATCAACGCTACGTGTCTTATAGCCGCTGGATGCAGATACGGTGTTACCGTGCATTGGGTCATTACTCCAGACCACTTTACGGCCTTCGGACTTCACTGCACGGACTAGCTTAGGCAGCATCTCGGTAATGTTGTCAGCACCCATACGCGCAATCAGTGTCAGGCGGCCAGGATCGTTCTCTGGGTTCAGAGTGTCCAGCAGCTGCATCAGGTCGTCGACAGAGGTAGTCGGACCAACTTTTACCCCGATCGGGTTTTTAACGCCACGCAGGAACTCGACATGTGCGTGATCCGGCTGGCGAGTGCGGTCGCCAATCCAAAGCATATGAGCGGAACAGTCATACCAGCCACCGGTCAGGCTGTCCTGACGAGTCAGTGCTTCTTCGTAACCCAGCAGCAGTGCTTCGTGGGAAGTGTACAGGCTGGTTTCCTGAATCTGTGGGGTGTTCTCAGAACTGATGCCGCAAGCAGCCATGAATGCCAGGGTCTGATCAATCTGGTCGGCCAGATGCTGGTACTTTTCACCCAGTGGGCTCTTCTCAACAAAGCCCAGATTCCATTTATGTACCTGATGAAGGTCTGCGAAACCACCCTGGGCAAATGCGCGTAGCAGGTTCAGGGTAGAAGAGGACTGGTGATATGCCTGTAAAAGGCGCTGTGGGTCTGGTGTACGCCCAGCCGCAGTGAACTCGATATCGTTAATGATATCGCCGCGGTAACTAGGTAGTTCGATACCATCGCGAGTCTCGAAGCCTGATGAGCGAGGCTTAGCGAATTGGCCTGCCATACGGCTGATTTTTACTACCGGACAGCTGCCAGCGAATGTCAGTACAACCGCCATCTGCAACAAGACCTGGAATGTGTCACGGATCTTGTTGGCGTTAAACTCAGCGAAACTCTCAGCACAGTCACCGCCCTGAAGTAAAAAGGCACGACCTTCGGCGACGTCTGCCAGCTGATTGTGCAGAGCGCGGATTTCGCCTGCAAAGACCAGTGGTGGCAGATTGTTGAGTTCTTGTTCTACTGCTTGTACAGCAGCTGGATCATTATATTCCGGCTGCTGGACGATCGGTTTTTCTCTCCAGCTACTCGGTGTCCAGTTTTGCATAGTTTTCGCTTCGTCTGTAAGTGATCTTGAGCGTTTCTTCTTTAGATTACGCCATTGGGAACACAACAGTTTACGTCTTCAATATGAAGAAACAAGGACAAAATCGATCTGATGCTGCATTGCATCAAAGATTGTTTAGATATGCGGGAGCTTGCAAGAATCTGCGAATATTTGAATTGTATTTCGTAGATTCTTGCGTCTTTAAGCGGATTTGATGCCAGTTAGGGTGCGGAATGAAGTTTCTTTCGCGGTGTTCAGGAAGTCCACCATGAACTCGGCGTCTTTCTGGTCTTCACGAATGGCTGCATAAAGGGTGCACCAAACACCTTTCTCGCCTAGCGGTCTTGCGGTGATGTAATCGCGTTGGAGGTATTCATGCAGTGCCCAGTTTGGTAGTGCTGCAACTCCGCGCCCGCTGGCTACGAGCTGCAGTGTCATGACTGTTAGTTCGGCTGTGCGGACTTCAGCAGGTTCGACGTTAGCTGGCTCAAGCAGGTGATTAAATATATCGAGTTTATTGCGATCCACCGGATAGGTGATCAGGGTTTCTTTTTCCAGATCTTCAGCGTGTATGTATTTGCGTGGCACTAAGCGGTGCTGTTTGCTAATCGCCAGCATCGATTCGTAGGTGAATAGCGGCACATACATGATTCCATTGCGTTCTTCCGGATCAGATGTGATAACCAGATCAAGATCTCCGCGCGCTAATGCTGGCAGCGGCAGGAAACTGAAGCCACTGGAGAGATCCATCTCCACTTCCGGCCAGTTCTGGCGGAAATGATCAACGGTGGGCATCAGCCAGTCAAAACAACTATGGCACTCGATGCAGATATTCAGTCGTCCCGCTTCACCACCGGCCAGGCGAGATATATCACGTTCTGCATTGCGGACCATCGGCAGCATTTCGTCGGCCAGCGTTAGCAGGCGTTGGCCAGCAGAGGTAAAACAGATCGGCTTCGTTTTACGAATAAACAGGGAGCAGTTCAGTCTGTCTTCAAGGTCTTTAATCTGATGAGAGAGGGCAGACTGGGTCAAGTGAACACGGTCAGCTGCTTCGACCAGGCTGCCTGCGTCACGCAGGGCCGCCAGCGTCTTTAAGTGCCGAAGTTCAACCATGGTGTTCTCCCAATAATTCGCCGATACGGAGGAAAGTATAGTATGAGAATTGTTTATATAAAATTGGTGAATGCCTGAATCTTATTATTGCTGGGAAAAGAGTGCTAACTCTAGTTTCAGCACCAGAATCCGGCAATTGAAAAAAAGAGAGGCCCATTAGAGCCTCTCTTTTTCTTATGATTTCACCAACAGGAACTCTAGCAGAGCTTTTTGTGCATGTAGTCTGTTCTCTGCTTCGTGATAGACGACTGAACGAGGGTCATCCATCATATCTTCACTGATCTCTTCGCCTCGATGGGCTGGCAGGCAGTGCATAAACAATGCATCGTCATTTGCAAGATCCATTAAAGTCGGGCTGACCTGGAAGCCGGCAAATTTCTCTTCACGTTCTTTCTGTTCATCTTCCTGACCCATTGATGCCCAAACGTCGGTTACAACCAGATCAGTGCCACGAACGGCTTCAGCTGGATCACGGAAAATAGTAACGCGATCACTGTTCTGCGCCAGCAGTTCTGCATCCGGCTCAAAGCCTTCCGGGCAGGCTACATGCAGTTTGAAGTCAAACTGGCGGGCAGCATTTATATAGGAGGCGCACATGTTGTTGCCATCGCCAATCCAGACCGCAGTTTTGCCGCTGATATCGCCGCGGTACTCGTAGTATGTCTGCATGTCAGCAAGTAGCTGGCATGGGTGATACTCGTCAGTCAGTGCGTTGATGACGGGGACACTGGAGTTTGCCGCGAACTCTTTAACCATCTCATGGCTAAATGTACGGATCATTACCACGTCAACCATGCTGGAGATCACTTTAGCGCTGTCGGAAATAGGCTCGCCACGACCAAGCTGTGTATCGTTTGGCGACAGGAACATTGCGTGTCCGCCAAACTGTGCCATGCCTGCTTCAAATGAAACGCGGGTTCGTGTCGAAGCTTTTTCGAAGATCATCGCCATTACCTGATTTTTCAGGGGCTCATAGATCTCTTTGGCGTGCTGCATTTTTCTCAGCTCGCTGGCTCTTTTGATCAGTGTTTTCAGCTCTGCTGGGCTAAGATCCAGCAGGGTAAGGAAATGTCTTGTTGTCATAATTCTATTTGTTCTTACAGCGACTCTTAATTAAAGGTCTGTTCAGTGGTGCTCATCGGCCACGTAGACTTTAATAATGGCGGACAGAGTGTTGACCAAAAGGTCTGCTTCAGTGTCGGTCATAATCAGCGGAGGGAGCAGTCGCACGACTTTGCCACCGCCAGTAACGTTCAGCAGGATACCTTTAACTTTCGCCAGTACAGCTAATTCGGTTCCGGCTTCAGTCAGTTCAATTGCGATCATCAGGCCTTTATGACGGATCTCAGCAACGTAGTCTGCATCCCCCAGCTTCTCCTGAAAACCTGCGGCTATGCGATCACCCAGTTGTTGAGCGCGTTCATCAAGCTGTTCCTGGGTAATAGTGTCAACAACGGCTAGTGCGGCAGCGCATGCGAGCGGATTGCCACCGTAGGTTGAGCCGTGGGTGCCAGGTACCAATATCTCAGCGGCTTTACCGCGTGCCAGACAAGCGCCGATTGGTACGCCGTTGCCTAGACCCTTAGCTGTTGTTACGACATCGGGCAGGATATTGCAGTGCTGATAAGCGAAGTATTTACCGGTGCGACCGTTGCCGGTCTGAACTTCATCCAGCATCAGCAGCAGGTCGTTTTGGTCACAGATTTCGCGAAGTTGGTTGAGATAATCATCAGCAGGGATAATGATGCCGCCTTCACCCTGAATAGGTTCAGCCATGATGGCCACGACCTGTTGGTTGTTGCTGACGATGCTCTTAATCGCTTCGATGTCGTTGAATGGCGCGCGCACGAATCCAGAAACCAGTGGTTCGAATCCTGCCTGCGCTGAACGGTTGCCTGTTGCGCTCAGGGTTGCCAGTGTGCGGCCATGAAATGCTCCTTCCATTACGATAATGGTAGGGCTTTCGATACCTTTATTATGGCCATATCGTCGGGCAATTTTGATGGCTGCTTCGTTGGCTTCAGCGCCTGAGTTACCAAAAAACACATTTTCCATACCTGAAATCTGACAGAGGCGTTCTGCCAGTCGTTCCTGTAGTGGGATGGTATACAGGTTGGAGGTGTGGATAAGCTGATCAGCCTGTGCAGCGATCGCGTGAGTTACAGCGGGGTGGGCGTGTCCCAGGCCGCATACTGCGATTCCAGACAGGGCGTCGAGGTATTTCTGGCCATCCGTATCGTACAGCCAGGCACCCTCGCCATGGTCGAATGCAACAGACAGGCGGTTATAGGTCCCCATGATTGACGATGTCATAGCTTCACTCCCTAAAACGCAAAAAGGCAGCCTCAGCTGCCGTCGGACTCTGCATTCTATTGGCTCTGGTTTGCTTTGGCAAACCGCAAAATCTAAATTCTGGCAGCGGTATTTGAAAAGATCTTGTGGGTTGGAGTGTGGTAGTAGTCTAAAGGCTGAAAAATCAACTGAAGTCGTCTTGAAACAATATCTATTAGCCCCAATGATGCTCGTTAAGATTCGGTGTTAAGTTATCCTCAGTGGTATTAAAATAACCGAGTAAATAAGTCGGAAAATATGTTAGGCTTTCAGCGCCTTGACAAGAGGCGGGTTTGAAATCGGGTTCAGAAGGTATATCCATGAGCGTAGTTGATACGATTAAAGAGCAGATCGAAAACAACGCGGTTCTGCTGTATATGAAAGGCACTCCGCGATTCCCACAGTGTGGTTTTTCCGCACGCACAGTTGAAGCAATCATGTCTTGCGGTGAGCGTTTCGCGTTTGTGAATATTTTGGAAAATCCGGACATTCGCTCAGAGTTGCCTAAGTATGCAAACTGGCCGACCTTTCCACAGCTGTGGATTAATGGTGAGCTGATTGGCGGCTGCGATATCGTTTGTGAAATGCACGCAAATGGCGAGCTTGAGCCAATGATTAAAGAAGCTGCTGCTGCAGACCAGTCAGGTCAGGGCGAAGAAGGCTGATTATTTTTGGCATTGCATTGCGATTTACCCTGCAGTGCCTAGTATTACAAAAGCAAAATCTACATACGGTTAAACGGAGATAAGGAAACAATGGGCGTACTCGTAGGTAAACAGGCTCCAGATTTCACGGCAGCGGCTGTACTGGCTGATGGTTCCATCGTTGATAGCTACAACCTGAAGGAAGCGATCGCTGGTCAATACGGTCTGGTATTCTTCTATCCACTGGACTTCACATTTGTTTGTCCGTCTGAGCTGATCGCTCTGGACCACCGTGTAGCAGCTTTCAAAGAGCGCGGCGTTGAAGTTATCGGTGTTTCTATCGATTCTCAGTTCACTCATAACGCATGGCGTAACACTGACGTTAATGACGGTGGTATCGGTCAGGTTGGTTACACTCTGGTTGCTGACGTTAAGCACGAAATCTGCCAGGCGTACGATGTTGAACATGATGCTGGTGTTGCATTCCGTGGTGCTTTCCTGATCGATAAAGAAGGCAACGTACGTGCTCAGATCGTTAACGATCTGCCACTGGGTCGCAACATCGATGAGCTGGTTCGTCTGGTTGACGCGCTGCAGTTCCACGAAGAGCATGGCGAAGTTTGCCCAGCTGGTTGGAACAAAGGTGATAAAGGTATGGACGCTTCTCCAGAAGGCGTTGCTAAGTACCTGTCTGACGAAGCTGACAAGCTGTAATCAGCTGTTTTCAGTTCGAAAAAAAAAGCCCGCTTAGCGGGCTTTTTTTTGTGTAGAATCTGATGAGGTGATAGCAGACCCCATAGTGAGTGGCCTGTTAGCCTCTTTCTTAGTCTTCGTGTTGTGCAGCTAAGGCCATATCCCAACCGCCCAGTTCTTTCCAGCGGTTAACGATCATGCAGAAGAGTTCGGCTGTTTTCTCTGTATCGTAAAGTGCTGAATGTGCCTGCTTTCCGTCAAACTCTATACCTGCAACTTCACACGCTTTTGCCAGCACGGTTTGGCCGAAGGCTAGGCCTGCAAGCGTAGCAGTATCAAAGGTTGAGAACGGGTGAAATGGGTTGCGCTTGATGTCGCAACGATCTGAGGCTGCGGTCACGAAACTGTGGTCGAAGGCAGCGTTGTGCCCAACCAGCACGGCCCGTTTGCAGCCGTGGGCTTTCACCGCTTTTCTGATGGGTCTGAAAATTTCATCCATAGCCATCAATTCCGGAATTGCGTCCCGTTCAGGATCGAACGGGTCTATCCCTGTGAAGTCCAGTGCTGCTTGTTCGATGTTTGCACCTTCAAAAGGCTCAACAAGCGCCTCAAATTTCTGGTCGATGATCAGAAAGCCCTGTTCATCCATCGTCAGGGTGACCGCTGCGATCTCAAGCAATGCGTCTGTGCGGGAATTGAATCCAGCAGTTTCAACGTCGACAACCACTGGCAGAAAACCGCGAAAACGTTCCGCCATCATTTGTGAAATAGTGCTATTGCTCAAGGCAGGTCCTTAATAGCAGTTAAGCTAACGTGAGAATTTGAGGCCATTCTACCAGTGCAAACTGCAGGCACCAAACGACAATGAAATAATTTAATGCTGAGTATTGTTCGATGTCTCTGTTGGCTGCTTGGGCTATTCTTGTGCTTTGACGACATTGTTGTTTGAGCGGCCGTTGCGGGCGTAAGCTGTTGTCGTAAACTGGAAATGTTGTATCGGTGGCTAAAGGATTAACTGAACTGGCCGATTCTTCTATCGTGATATCAGCTACTTGCACAAAATGTGGGGCTCTATTTGCTGCGTTCTATTTTAGTTTCCGTTCTACTTGCTGGGTTTGCTGCCAGTGCATCGGCAGTTACTTTTCGTGCGGATATTGATGATTCGCGCTGGGATCTCGAAGCGTCTCGTTTTAACTGTACTTTAAGCCAGGCGGTACCAAAATTTGGTAAAGCAGTGTTTTTCCGTGAGGCCGGAGAAAAGGTGGTGTTTTCGCTGGAGCCTACCCAGAAAGATGCGGTAGTGGGGGTTGCTACTTTAGTGGCGGAGGCATCACCGTGGCAGCCGGGTATGCAGCCTGAAATGATCGGTTCTATCCAAGCAGATGCTGGTAGTGGAGCATTAAAAGTGGCTAGCTCGCAGGCGCGTCATATGCTGACAGCCCTGTATCGCGGGATGATGCCAACTTTCACATCCAACTCCTGGTATGGTACTCGTGAGCCGGTAAGGGTAGGGATCTCCTCTGCCAATTTTCAGTCGGCCTATGACGATTATATGGGTTGCGTTAGTAACCTGTTGCCGGTGAACTATCGTCAGATAGCGCGAACAGCGGTACTGTTCCCATCTGCTCACTTTGTCCTCTCTGATGCGACTCGTGCCAGATTGGATCTGATCGTGGAATATGTCAAAACGGACACCACAGTGAATAAGGTTTATGTCGATGGCCATTCTGATAGCTTGGGGCGTCGACTGTTAAACCGTGACTTGTCTAAGCGTCGCGCAGAGACAGTTTCGGGTTATTTGAATCGCCAGGGAATTGACGAAGAGATGATCGTCACCCGATATCATGGTGAGCGTTATCCGGTGGTGAAAAACAACTCGAAAGCGAATCGGGCTCGTAACCGCCGTGTGACTATCCGTCTTGAAAGAGAGTAATAGGCAAACCTGCCTCGCTTCAAACGATAATTCTGCTATAATTTCGGCCTTTATTTTTGAGTGGGTTCTCTACCCGGTGCATCTCTGCTCCGGGCATTGTCAATTGGAGCTGAGAGATGTCCGAAATCAAAAAGGTTGTTCTGGCCTATTCTGGTGGACTTGATACTTCTGTAATCGTTCGTTGGTTGCAGGATGAGTACAACGCAGAGGTTGTTACCTTTACTGCTGATCTGGGTCAGGGTGAAGAGGTAGAGCCTGCTCGCGCGAAAGCTGAAGCGCTGGGCGTAAAAGAGATCTACATCGAAGATCTGCGTGAAGAGTTTGTGCGTGATTACGTATTCCCTATGTTCCGTGCGAACACTATCTATGAAGGTGAATACCTCCTGGGTACTTCGATTGCTCGTCCTCTGATCGCTAAGCGACTGATCGAAATTGCGAACGAGACCGGTGCAGACGCTATCTCTCACGGTGCGACTGGTAAAGGTAACGATCAGGTTCGTTTTGAGCTGGGCGCATACGCACTCAAGCCGGGTGTACACGTAATTGCTCCATGGCGCGAATGGGATCTCAACTCCCGTGAAAAGCTGATGCAGTATTGTGAAGATCACAATATCGAAGTCGATTTCGCGAAAAACAAGAAAAAGTCTCCATACTCCATGGACGCAAACCTGCTGCACATCTCTTATGAAGGTGGCATGCTGGAAGATCCTTGGGCTGAGGCTGAAGAAGATATGTGGCGTTGGTCTGTGTCTCCTGAGCAGGCACCGGACGAAGCGACTTATCTGGAACTGACCTATGAAAAAGGTGATATCGTTGCCATCAATGGTGAAGCGATGAGCCCAGCTACTGTGCTGGAATACCTGAACAAGGTCGGCGGCGCGAATGGTGTAGGTCGTCTGGATATCGTAGAAAACCGCTTTGTAGGCATGAAGTCTCGTGGTTGTTACGAAACTCCGGGGGGCACAATTATGCTGAAGGCTCACCGTGCGATTGAGTCTCTGACGCTTGACCGCGAAGCTGCTCACCTGAAAGATGAGATCATGCCGCGTTACGCTAAAGTGATCTACAACGGTTTCTGGTGGTCTGAAGAACGTAAGATGATGCAGCAGCTGATCGATTACTCTCAGCGTGTTGTAAACGGCGAAGTTCGTGTGAAGCTGTATAAAGGTTCTGTTGAAGTTGTTGGTCGTCGTTCAGATGACAGTCTGTTCGATGAAAGTATCGCAACTTTTGAAGATGATGCAGGCTCTTACGATCAGAAAGACGCAGCTGGTTTCATCAAGCTGAATGCGTTGCGTATGCGTATCGCTGCAAGCAAAGGGCGTGATTTGTTGGAAGACTAAATCCATCGAAATGAGAAAAACCCGCGGTATTGGCCGCGGGTTTTTTGTGTCTGCGCTGTATTTTGCTGATTTATATGCTAATTTGGCGTTCGTGTAATCTGCCGCTGATGATATGGAAAGCTACTACGAAGGTAAAACAGCGCTAATCGTTGATAGTAAGCTTGAAGATCTTACAACCCTTAAAGCTATTCTTGCTGGTTTGGGTTTGGAAGATATCCATGTTGCTTCATCAGTGAATATGGCAGCAGTCATGCTGGAAGAGGATAGTTACGATTTTTGTTTTATCGTATACGACCTTGGCAAGGATGAAAAAAACGGCCTGCAGTTATTGCAGGAGTCTGTCGCGACCGGTCGCGGTCGTTTCTCTACTACCAACATTCTGATAGTTGGCGATGAGCAGGGTTCTTTGCTCTTTGGTTCTCTTGAAACTTCTCCAGATGCTTATCTATCGAAGCCTTATGATCAGGCTAAAGTTCGTCATCGTCTTGAAAAACTAGTTCGCCTGAAGCGGGTTGTTGGGCCTCTTCTGACATTGCTCGATCAGCAGCAGTGGGAAAAGGCTGAAAAGGCATCTGTAGCTATACGTCAGCGCTATCCGGGTCTGCAACAGTATCTGGAGCGATTGCAGGGTATTATCCTGCTGGAAACTGAGCGCTACGGAGAGGCCGTAGACTTATTTCAATCTATTGTTCAGCGCAAAGATCAACCCTGGGCTCGTGTCGGGCTTGGTGTGGCCTTACAGCATAGTGGGCGCTTTCGTGAAGCTGCTGAACAGTTGGAAATTGTGATTGAGCAGCAGCAGATCTCGGTTGAAGCTTATAGTGCTCTGGCGAGAATTCAACTGGGGATGGGAGAGGATGAGCAGGCGGTGATGCTGCTGCGCAAGGCCGTTATGCTGCAGCCAACGGTGCCTCAGCTTCAGGCGTCACTGGGTGATGTGGCAGCAATGCGAGAAGATTGGGGGTTGGCTCTTGAGGCTTACCGGTCTGCAGTTCGTTACTCCCGGTATTCAGTGTTCCAATGTCCTGACTACTATTTGGGCTGGGTGCGAAGTCTGTTGGATAAGGTTGGTGGTCATAGCGGCGCGGATGCGTTGCTGGAAGCAATTAGAATCCTCGAAGATCTGACGCGTGCATTTGAAGCCGATACAGCGGTGCTTATGCGTTCCAGGTTGCTTGCAGCAGAACTCTACCAGATGAATGGTGAAGGTTCTAAAGCGAAAATGATGCAGCGTGATGCGTTAGAACTTTATCAAAAGCTACCGGTCGAGCAACAGGGAGAGTGGCTGGAGCTGTTGGTTGATGAGTTAGCAGATAGTGATGTGATTCCTGATTATGCTGAGTATCGTCAGAAGATGGCGAAGAAAATGGCTGCATATCGTTGGGGAAAACAGTGTCTTAAGGGCTTGGTTAGCTATCGTAGTCGTGAATTTTCTCAGGCTTATGGATGTTTCGTTGAATCAGTAGAGGCTGGTGGGCGAAATGCGATGGTCTCTTTGAACCTAGCTCAGGCGGGGATTGATTTGTTAAATCACAATGGCAGCGATCAGGTGATCGCTGGTCGCTGTTTCAATCATCTGCTGGAGCTGGAGTATGCCGGGCTGGGGGCTGCCCAGCGCAAGCGTTATAAGCAGTTGTTGTCGTCGCTAGCGGCAACGCTTAGTGCTTAAAGAAGTCGCTCATCGTCGCTGAGCAGGAAATTTCCTGGGCCGTCTGGAATCTCTTCCTCTCCGCTGATCATCTTACGGGCTAGTTTACGACTCAGCAGTTTCTTCTGGGAAGCGTCTGGCAGGTCGGTAAATAGCACCAGATCCTTTGACATTAATACATCAAGAATATCCTCAATAATTCGTACTGTGGCGGCGTCAGAATCACCAAGGTATTGCTCTGGATTAAACTCGTCATCATTAATTGATAAAAAGTTAAGAACGTCCTGGTTCTGCATGTCGACAGGTTCTGCTCCAGGCTGACGGCTCTCCGTCAGTGAGATAATCCTGCCTTCTTCGTTTCTAATGGCGTATAACATATCTAATTGATATAGAATGGGTTGATGCTACAGGTTGTAGTATGAGAGTCAGTATAAGGATTGGTCAAGTTGAAGGAAGATAATCAGGATCCCTTACTCGGCTGCCTGGTCGAGCTGAGTCGTCAAAACCATCGCCCGGTTACGGCGGATGTCTTATGCGATGGTTTGCCGCTGGAAAACAACAGGCTCACTCCAAAGCTTTTTGTTCGTGCAGCTAAACGAGCGGGTTTCTCCGCAAAACTCACCCAAAGATCTTTGGCAGATATATCTGAGCTTGTATTGCCCGTTGTGTTATTGCTGAACGATCAGCAGGCCTGTGTGCTTCAGGAGATCGACGTCAGCAGTGGTGATGCGCTGATCTTTCAGCCGGAGAGTGGTGGTGTACATCGCCTTAGTCTCAAAGAGTTAGAAGAACATTACAGCGGCGTCAGTATCTTTGTCCGGATGGAATACCAGACCACTGAGCGGGTGAGCCGTGTTCTTGAACAGAAAGACGGACACTGGTTCTGGGGCACAATGCGCAAGTCTGTTCGCATCTATCGCGACGTACTCATCGCTTCCTTTCTGATTAATCTCTTCGTTCTTGCCAGTCCACTGTTTGTTATGAATGTGTATGACCGCGTCGTCCCCAACGGTGCGGTTGAAACTTTGTGGGTGCTGGCGATAGGCCTGTTTGTTGTTTATCTGTTTGATTTCGCATTAAAAGGCTTGCGGGCTTACTTCATCGAAATAGCGGGTAAAAAGTCTGACGTCATACTCTCGTCGATGTTGTTTGAGAAAGTGCTGGCAACCAGTTATGCAGCGATGCCTAAATCTGTCGGTTCCTTTGCGAATAATCTGCGCGAATTCGACAGCATAAAAAGCATGCTGAGTTCGACGGTTAATACGGTCATTATTGATATCCCGTTTGCGATTCTGTATCTGCTGGTGATTTATATGATCGGCGATGTGCTTGTGGTTATACCGGTAGTCGCGATGCCATTGGTCTACATCTACGCGCTGATTGTGCGCCCTCGTTTGAAGGCCTCAGTAGAGAAAACCTTTGCTTCAGCCGCCCAGAAAAATTCGACATTGATCGAAACCCTGACGGCGATGGAAACGGTGAAAACGCAGCGAGCTGCTTCTCCGCTCCAACTGCGCTGGGAACAGGCAGTAGGATATATCTCTCATTGGGGACTGCAGTCAAAGATGCTCTCCTCCTCGGTGGTTAACTTTGCAGCGCTGGCGCAGCAGGTGGCCTCTACTTCGATTGTCATTCTCGGTGTATATCTCATTGCTGAACGAGAGATGACCATGGGGGCGCTGATCGCTTGTGTGATGTTATCCGGCAGGGCTTTGGCTCCGATGGGGCAGGTTGCTGGTTTGATTACTAACTTCCATCAGGCAGCAACGGCGTTGAAGTCTCTGAACGAGATTATGGACCTTCCGATCGAGCGCGAAGATGGTCGTCAATATGTTCACCGAGAGTCGCTACACGGCGATATCGAATTCCAGAACGTTTCTTTTAACTACCCCGATGAAGAGCAGAAGGCGCTTAACAATGTTTCCTTCCGGATTAAGAGAGGGGAAAAGGTCGCGCTTATAGGAAAAATCGGCAGTGGTAAAACCACTATCGAAAAACTATTGATGGGCCTTTATTCACCTACAGAAGGGTCGATACGTATAGATGGAATCGATATTCAGCAGATCGATCCGGTCGATCTACGTAACCACTTTGGATATGTGCCTCAGGATATTCTGCTTTTTGCCGGTTCAGTGAGAGACAACATAGCGCTTCGGGATCCTGGGACTGCTGATGAGCAGTTAATTCGTGTTGCGAGTATTGCAGGCGCCGACAGTTTTATTAACCGCCATCCGATGGGGTTTGATCTGGAAGTTGGCGAACGCGGTGGATCTTTGTCTGGTGGTCAGCGTCAGGCGGTCGCGGTGGCACGTGCGCTGGTACATGATCCCGATGTATTGATTCTGGATGAGCCGACGAACGCTATGGACAATGCCTCGGAAGAGCATTTTAAAAAGCGCATTCGTGAATACGCGAAAGATAAGACGGTAGTTTTGGTGACGCATAAGATGTCATTGCTGGCATTGGTGGACCGCATCATTGTGGTCGACAGTAGCTCGGTTGTGGCTGATGGTCCAAAGGAAACTGTATTGGATGCTCTGAAACAAGGGCGTCTGAGAATTCAGCGGTAAGGCGGTTATGACAAAGACAAATCCTGATGACCTGAAGTATATGTCGAATGTCAGTGAGGCGATGCTGGAGCAGGCGCCTCGCGGAGCGCGCTTATTGCTATGGGCTGCGGCATTGTTTGTCGCTATTGCCATCGCTTGGGCTAACTGGGCTGAATTAGATGAAGTAACGCGTGGAGATGGCGAGATTATCCCTTCGAAGCAATTGCAGGTTGTACAGAACCTGGAAGGCGGGATTGTTTCGGAAATTATGGTGGCGGAAGGGGATCTGGTGCAAAAGGGACAGGTTCTCTTGCGGATCGACGATACCAGGTTTGCCAGCTCTTTTCAGGAAAACAAAGTGCGTCAGATGGAGTTGGTTGCTAAGAGAGCCAGGCTTAAAGCGGAGGCTGAGTCTGTTGAATTTGAACAGCCCGCCGAATTTCCTGTCGAGTTTCTGTCTATGTTGGATCAGGAACGTAACCTTTATCATGCTCGTAAGAAAGAATTGGCGGCAAATCTGGCAGTGCTCGCTCAGCAGCTAAACCAGAAAAAACAAGAACTTCGAGAAGCTCAGGCCAAGGAAGGGCAGGTTGGTAGAAGTTATGGACTGCTACTAAAAGAGCTAAAAATTACTAAGCCCCTACTTAATGAAGGGGTTATTTCTGAGGTAGAATATCTGCGCCTCAGGAGGCAGGTTAATGATCTTCGTGGTGAGCTTGAAGGTATCCGTATAAGTAAGCCGCGGATCGAGTCGACCATCGCAGAAACTGAGACCAAGTTAAACGAAGCTGATTTGGTTTTTCGTAGCAGAGCACGTTCTGAGTTGAATGAGGCAGAAGGTGAGATTGCTCGATTAACAGAGTCGCTGGAAGGGATGCAGGATCGTATAACCCGAACCGAAGTGAAGGCGCCGATAACTGGACGTGTAAAGCAGTTGTTAGTGAATACCATTGAAGGTGTTATTCAACCGGGTGATGAGTTACTTAATATTATTCCTTCAGAAGACAAACTTTTAATTGAAGCTAATATTAAACCTGCCGATATAGCACAGATCGCGCCCGGTCAGAGAGCGGTTGTAAAAGTATCTGCGTACGATTTTTCTATTTTCGGTGGTGTAGATGCGAAAGTTGTTTTTGTATCACCAAGTACTGTCGTCAATGAAGAGAAAGAGACTCACTATGTAGTGAGGCTTGAAACAGATACGCCATTCTTGGGTGGCGCAGATAAGCCTTTAATAGCCGGTATGACCGTGAGTGTAGATATTATGACGGGTAAAAAGACAGTTATGGATTATCTACTGAAACCGATCTTTAAAGCGCAAGATAAAGCGTTAACGGAACGCTGATATGGAGATCTGTTTTTATACCCGACGAGAAAATGTTGCTGAGCGTTGGGCAGGAATTCTGCCTGAATCTGCGCGACGCGTTGAATCGATAGATCAGGTTCCTGCTGGAGCTAGATTGTTACTGCATGGTGAGTTGGTCGAACCAGTGTCTTTCGATAGGTTGATGAAATCACTCACCGACCGGTCGGTTCAGGTGCTATTTCTTGATGATGTACCTGAGGATGAGAGAGGGATAAGGGTATTAAAAGCCGGCGCTTTGGCTTATTGCAATACCTTTATTCACTCGACCTTGATGCCAGAAGTTTTCGCAGTGGTTGATCGAGGAGATGTCTGGGCCGGGCAATCGTTAGTTCAAAGTATGCTGAAACAGTTTTTGAACGGTGGGCAACCGCAATTAGTTGAAAACACTGTTAAAGCAGATCTTTTAGCCGATATCGATTTCAGTGCTCGCGAAAAGGAAGTGCTTGATTTGGTATTGACCGGAGCCAGCAATAAGGAAATTGCGCGTGATCTTGGAATAACAGAGCGAACTGTAAAAGCGCATCTAACGACTATACTGAGGAAGGCCGGAGCCCGGGATCGTCTTGAACTGATCCTGTTGGCAAAGCAGTTGAAGGCTTCATGATGTACATGATTGAAAGAATTTGGGGTGATGGTTCTATGGCTATTCAACTAGGTAAAAGGCTGCTTCTGATCAGTGCGATCAGTGTATTGGCGTTGCCTGTTCAGGCGCAGACGCTTGAAGAAATTCTGGCGCAGAGTCTTTTGAAAAATCCTGATGTGGCTGCAGCGATCAGTGCCAGAGATGCAATCGTCGAAGAGGTAGAGCAGGCTGAGGGTGGATATCTTCCAACTATTGATGTGGCTGCAGGTATCGGTTACGAGTGGACCGATAATACGACAGTCGAAGATGTAGACCTGACTCGTCGCGAGGCCAGCATAAACCTCAGTCAGATGCTGTTTGATGGTTTCCTTACCCGTAGCGAAGTCGAACGACAGAGCGCGCGAAAGCGTTCTGCTGATGAGCGCTTGAGAGAAGTGGCAGAACAGTTCGTACTTGATACATCCCGTGCTTATCTGGAATTGATGCGTCGCGACGAGTTGTTGAAGCAGGCAAAGGAGACGCTCTACAACCATATCCGCATCTACAAGCAGATCCGTAAGCGTTCAGAATCAGGTTTGGGTACGTTGGCGTCTATCCAGCAGGCAGAGGGCCGTCTGGCGCTTGCCGAAGTTAACATGCTGGCTGCTGAAAACAATATTATGGATGCGCGGGCAAACTTCGAGCGTGTTGTTGGTCATCCTGCTCCAGAAGAACTAGTGCCTGTATCTGATCTGGATGTGCCTATGAGCATGACCGATGCGATGGAGCGTGCCCGTCAGAACCAGCCGACGCTGGCGCTTGCTCAACACGATGTTGCAGCGGCCAATGCTCAGTATGATGCTGCTAGAAGTTTGATGTATCCTCGTTTGCACTTTGAAGTTGAGCGCACCTGGAATGAAGATATCGATGGTGTTGAAGGTACTAACGAAGATCTGACAGCAATGCTTCGTATGCGTTACAACATCTACAATGGTGGTTCTGATCGTGCTCGGATTCGCCAGACCCAGCATCAGATCACTGAGGCTATGGAAATTCGAAATAGTGCGGAGCGTCAGGTCGCACAGAGTCTGGCTCTGTCCTGGAATGCTTATGAGATACTGAACCGTCAAATGCCACATCTGGAACAGCATGTAGTTTCCAGTGAGCAGACTCGAAACTCCTACAAGAAACAGTTCGACATCGGTCAGCGCTCTTTGCTTGATTTATTGGATACTGAAAACGAAGTCTTTGGTGCGAAAAACTCTCTTGTAGATGCTCGCTACGATGAACTTGTTGCCCGGTATCGCGTAATGGCGGGCATGGGTGAACTGTTACAGAGCTTCGAAGTTCCAGCGTTGGAACGCCCGGTAGAGGAAGAGCAGGCGGCGGTCGAACCAGAGCCGCAGGCACCGGTTGAAGAAGGGCAGGCGCCGGTAGAGCCGTCCGCTGATAGCTGATAGGTTTGCAACCAATGCACTGGCTGGATAAAATCCCGGCCAGTCTGGCAAAATTCATATAAAAGGGCTGCTTTATGCAGTCCTTTTCAGTTGCAGTGTAGAGCATGAAATCACATAAGATTCTGCAGGCGCCTATCCCAATGCGAATGGTGGGCCCGATAAAGATTACCGGCCATATACTGGACGAAAAAGTAACAGTTCCACTGGCAACCTATGAAACCCCTTTATGGCATTCAGTAGGCCGTGGAGCCAGGGTCTCAACGCTCTGTGATGGTATTCGTACCACCCTAATTGATGAGCGAATGTCGAGGTCTGTTCTACTGGAAGCGGACGATGCTCTGGCAGCTCATCTGGCTTTAGAATCGATTAAAGGCCGCAAAGATGAGTTGAATGAAGTGGTCGCTCAGAGCAGCCGCTTTGCTAAGCTGATCGACATGAACTCTCAGGTTGTGGCAAACCTTATCTATTTGCGCCTGGAGTTTAAAACAGGGGATGCATCGGGCCACAATATGGTCACCAATGCTGCAGATAAGCTACTACCCTGGATCCTTCAGCAGTACCCGCAGCTTCGCTACAGTTCTATCTCCGCTAATTATTGCTCCGACAAAAAGGCTACCGCTGTTAACGGTATTCTGGGGCGTGGTAAATATATTGTCAGTGAGATTCTGATCCCGCGGGAGCTCTGTGAGCGTCGGCTGAAAAGTACGCCAGAGAAAATTGTCGACCTCAATATCAAGAAGAATCTGATCGGCACTATGGTCGCTGGGGGCTTGCGTAGCGCGAATGCCCACTATGCGAATATGTTATTGGCTTTTTATCTGGCGACCGGGCAGGATGCAGCCAATATTATCGAGGCTTCTCAGGGGATTGTTCATGCCGAAGTGCGTGATGGTGATCTCTACTTCTCCTGTACTTTACCGAACTTGATTGTCGGAAGTGTGGGAAATGGCAAGGGCATCGAATTTGTTGAGGAAAACCTCAGGTTGCTGGGTTGCAAAGAGCAGCGTGAGCCTGGTGAAAATGCTCAGCGTCTGGCAGCAATCTGTGCCGCGACGGTTCTTTGTGGTGAGCTCTCACTACTGGCTGCGCAGACTAACCCCGGTGAACTGATGGAAGCGCATCTGGCGCTGGAGCGTTAATGTCAGATACCACTAACGAGCGCAAGATAGAACATATCCGGGCAATTGAGAAAGATCCTGCTATCGAAAGGGATCATCGGTATTTTGATCGTATTCATCTGACCCATCGGGCGTTGCCTGAGCTGGATCTGGATGCAATAGATCCGGCGGTTGAAATTCTCGGTAAGAAATTAAGTTTTCCGTTGTTGATCTCTTCAATGACTGGCGGGGATCATGAGCTTGTCTGTCGGATCAACCGTAATCTTGCAGAGGCGGCCGAGCACTGTCAGGTTGCCATGGCTGTCGGTTCTCAACGGGTGATGTTTACCAATCCAGCAGCTCGTGAAAGCTTTGATTTGAGGCCGTTCGCCCCGACTGCGCTGCTGATGGGTAACATCGGTGCTGTTCAATTCAATTATGGTTTTGGTGAACAGCAATGTTTGGAAGCGGTGCAGCTGCTGAATGCTGATGCATTATACTTGCACCTAAATCCGCTACAGGAAGCTGTCCAGCCGGAAGGTGATGTCAACTTTAGTAGACTGGCGGACCAAATAGCGACAGTGAGTGCTAAGCTGCCGGTGCCCGTTATCCTGAAAGAGGTGGGTAGTGGTTTGTCTCAGGCAGATGTGGCGTTGGGATTATCTGCGGGTATCAGGTACTTTGATGTCGCGGGCACAGGTGGTACCTCCTGGAGTCGAATTGAGCACCATCGTCGTGGAAATAATAACGATGATCTTGGACTTAAATTTCAGGATTGGGGATTGCCAACCCCGCTTGCGCTTGAGTTGCTTGAGCCGTATCAGGGGCAGGCGACACTGATCGCAAGTGGCGGACTCAGAGATGGGATTGATATGGCGAAGTCTGTTATACTCGGCGCCTCGCTTTGCGGACTGGCTGCCCCATTACTTCAGCCAGCAATGGAATCCGCAGAAGCGGTAATCGCCAAGATAGAACAGTTGCGCCGGGAATACGTTACCGCATTGTTTTTGCTGGGAATGCCGGATACAGCTTCGTTGTTCAGAAATCAGGCGCTGATTGTGAAGGCGCGTTGAGGAATATAGTTATATATGTCAGTCGGTATTGATGAAATTAGCTTCTATACCTCTAATTACTTCCTGGACCTGAGAACTCTGGCGGAAGTACAGCAGACAGACCCTGAGAAGTACTATGTAGGCATCGGCCAGGAAAAAATGGGCATGGCTGCGCCGGACGAAGATGTGGTGACTATGGCTGCGAATGCAGCGTTGCCATTGATTGAACGGGTTGGTCACGAAGCGATTTCAACGCTAATGTTTGCGACTGAAACAGGTATTGATCAGTCTAAGGCGGCAGGTGTATATGTTCACCGGTTGCTTGGTTTGCACGCAAACTGCCGCGTCGTAGAGCTTAAGCAGGCTTGTTATAGCGCCACTGCTGCGATTCAGATGGCTTGTTCACTGGTTGCCCGTCAGCCAGAAAAGAAAGTACTGGTTATCGCTTCAGATGTCGCTCGCTACGATCTTGATACACCGGGCGAAGCCACTCAGGGCTGCGGTGCGGTGGCGATGCTGATTTCCGCCAATCCACGATTGGTGGAGATAGATCCTGAAGTTGGTAACTACACCGAAGATGTCATGGATTTCTGGCGTCCGAACTATCGCTCGACTGCGCTAGTTGACGGTAAGTATTCCACTAAAATTTATCTGAAATCACTGAAAAAAGCGTGGGAGCACTTCCGCGAAGCCAGTGCGCTGGCATTCAATGACTTCAGTCACTTCTGTTATCACCTGCCGTTTGGTCGGATGGCGCAGAAAGCTCATCAGCACCTGGCAAAGCTTAATAAGAGTGAGCTGGTGGGTGAGGAGCTAGAACAACAAATTTCGGATACGCTGCTGTATAACCGTGCCATTGGTAACAGCTATACCGCATCGATGTATATTGGTCTGGTGTCACTGCTGGAAAATTGCACTCGAAATCTTGGTGGTCAACGCATTGGCTTTTTCAGCTACGGCTCTGGGTGTGTTGCTGAGTTTTTCTCGGGCAAAGTAGTAGAAGGCTATGAGCAGTTTCTGCATAAGATTCGTCATGAAGCGATGCTGAATGCCCGTCAGGAAGTCAGCTACGACGAATACTTGAGTCTTTATCGTTATCCAGATCCTAAAGATGGCGAGCATCATGATATTGATGCAGTCACTAATGGCCGTTTCCGACTCGCTGCTATCAGCCATCATAAGCGCGAATACGTTAACTGCTAATGCAGAGCTGTGCCCCGGGAAAGCTGATACTCAGTGGTGAGCACTCAGTTGTCTACGGGGCACCAGCTATCGCTGTTGCCGTTGAACAATATGTTCAGATCGATTTTGAAACCGGCCAGCACTCTCACTTAGATTTCGAATTCTCCGATTTCAACGAAACTGTCAGTTTGGCCTCCGATCAATTGGAGCAACTGGCACGTTCTGTTGATGCCCGCTTTCAGGCGTTCGAACAGGATCAACTGGCAATTAGTCAGGTATTGTCATCGCCAGCAGAGCTACTTGCGTCATTGATTTCTGAGTTTTCCCGACCAAGCCTGCATGGAAAGTTACGGATTAGTTCAACGATACCGGTTGGTGCCGGTATGGGGTCTTCCGCTGCCGTAATAGCTGCTGCTCTGGTGTTAATTCACCAACTAAATGGTGAACAGCCATCCGTCAGCGACCTAATCGCTCAGATCCGCTATATAGAGCGTTTACAGCACGGAAAAGGTTCTGCTATCGATGCAAGTGCTGTTGCAATGGGTGGCATGATCAGATTACAGCAAGGTGTTGCCAGCAGTATAGATGGTTGCCTTGGTGAGGGATGGTTTCAGGTATACACCGGGCAACCCCTTTCCGGTACCGGCGAGTGTGTCGAGCAGGTCAGGAAAAATTATGGTCGCTCAAATATCTGGACGGAGTTTACCGAAGTCACTGATCAGCTCGTCGATTCGTTGGGAAATTTTGAATTGTTGCTAGAAGCGGTTCGGCATAACCACCGGTTGTTAAATCAGATTGGGGTGGTGCCAGCTGAGGTGAACCAATTTATCGACCAGGTCCAACTGCTCGGTGGTGCCGCTAAAGTCAGTGGAGCAGGCGCAGTACGGGGGGACGCTGCAGGTATGGTTTTACTCTGTATGCCTGAATCAGATCCGGTTGGCGTGTGTAAGGAATTTGGTTATCCGGTTACTGCTGTGAAGGTTGATAAGAAAGGAGCCAGAATTGTCAGTGATTAAAGCACGGGCGCCGGGGAGTATTATGCTGATGGGTGAGCATGCGGTGCTGTTCGGTCATCGCGCTATCGCTTGTGCCGTCGACAAGTATATCGAAGTAGAGTTGAGACCACGGGCTGATAATCTGGTTGTGATTGATTCGGTCCTGGCCCAATATCGTTCAACTCTTGAAGAGCTTGATAGTGAGCCTGCGTTAAGTTTTGTCCTGGTTGCAATTAAAAGTGTACGGGCCTGCTGTGACAGCGGATTCGAACTGAAAATCTCAGCGGGCTTCTCTTCGACCGTTGGTTTAGGGTCTTCTGCTGCAGTGTCTGCTGCTGTTATGGCTGTGCTGTTGCGATTTACCGGCCAGTCAGCTGGTAAACGTGAGATTTTTCAGAAAGCACTTGCTGTCGTGCATGAAGTGCAGGGCGGACGTGGCTCCGGCACCGATTTGGCTGCTTCCGTTTATGGTGGTCTGATCGGTTACAGTATTGAACCACGTCAGGTACAACCGTTGCCTGTACCTAATGACCAGTTACCGCATCTGTCATTGCATTACTGCGGCTATAAGATGAAAACGCCTGATGTGCTTGCTTATGTCGAGCAACGTAGCGCCGAGTCTCCTGAGCTCTTCCGCTCTATCTACCAACTTATGCACCAGACTTCGGTAGCGGCGGAGCAGGCAATTTTGGCGGCTGACTTTGTGCAATTAGGTCGTTTGATGGATATCTATCAGGGATTAATGGAGGCGCTTGGGGTTAATGATGCCACATTGAGTGGCATGATTTGGTCGCTCAGGCAGCAGACCGGCGTTCAGGCCGCTAAAATTTCCGGATCAGGTCTTGGTGATTGTGTTTTGGCGTTAGGTGATGCGCAGCCGCTGACCGGTTTTGAAAAGATAGAATTTGCTATATCCACAACAGGAGTAGAATTTGATGGCAACTAAAGCAGAAGTCGTCGCGCGTTACCTGCCATCAAAGCTATCTCTCGCAGAGTCTGCTGAAGCCTTTGCCCCGAGTAATATTGCTCTTTGTAAATATTGGGGAAAGCGGCAAAAAGAGTTGAATCTACCGATCAACTCCAGTCTTTCTGTTTCTTTAGCGCATCTGGGTACTACAACCAAGTTGTCGCCGTCCGGTCAGGTCGGTGATCAGGTCTTTCTAAACGGTGAACTAGTAGCTCCGGAGCATCCGTTTGCAGCTAAAATTTCGTCTTTTATCGACTTGTGGCGCAGAGATCAGGCTTTTGGCCTGAGGGTTGATACCCGGAATAATATTCCAACCGCTGCAGGTTTAGCATCGTCGGCTTCCGGATTTGCAGCATTAACGCTGGCGTTGGATAAGTTGTTTCAGACTGAGTTACCAGAACCTGTTCTGTCGATGTTTGCCAGAATGGGCAGCGGCAGTGCCAGTCGTTCGCTATGGCAGGGTTTTGTGCAATGGGACAGAGGTGAGCTGGATGATGGCAGTGATAGCTTCGCTGCCCCTGTTGCAGGGCACTGGCCGGATCTGCGGATTGGCTTGGTGAAAGTGGCAACAGGGCCAAAAGCGATCGATTCGCGCTCGGGGATGCAGCGTACTGTTGAAAGTGCGGCTTTATACCAGAGTTGGCCAACCCAGGCGGAACGCGACTTGGGGTTACTGCTTGATGCGATTGAAGCAAATGATTTCGATCGTCTGGGGCAGCTTGCTGAGCAGAATGCGATGTCTATGCATGCAACCATGATCGCATCATGGCCGCCATTGCTGTACTGGACGCCTGAGTCTGTTGAGGCGATGCAAAAGGTTTGGCAGCTGCGACAGCAGGGTATGTCAGTTTACTTTACGATGGATGCCGGGCCTAACCTCAAACTGTTGTTTGAAGCTGCTGATGAAGCGGCCTTACAACAGACATTTCCGGAGCTTGAAGTCGTCGCTCCTTTTGGTAGCTAGTCGGCCGTTTTGATATGAGCGGGGTACTGGAAGGCTTTATCCTGACCCGACAGCAGCGCGATACTGATGGAGGTATTGCGTTGCATTACTGGCTGAAAACCCCCACGGGTAGCCATGATATCGTTATTCCTAATCAGGAAAGCGTCTTTTTTGTACTTGAGCAAGATCTGGCGATTATTCGTCAGCTGCTGTCCCGACTTAATGGCTGGCGTTTAGCAGCGGTTGATCTGAAAGATTTAAGCCAAAGACCTGTTCAGGCTCTTTATTGTTCCTCAACGTCTCTCCAGCGAAAGGTGATTGATCAACTCAGTCGTCATCATATCCCAATGATGGAAGAGGATATTCGTCATTCAGACCGCTATCTAATGGAGCGATTCATTCAAGGTAGTGTGCAGGCGGACTTGAGTGGGCCACAACCTCGCATAAGACCCTCAAACTTCGTTCCTGATCTCAAAGTGCTTTCTATTGATCTTGAGACGACAATGACAGCGGATCGAATTCTTTCTGCCGGCCTGCACGGGCGAGACTTTGATCTGGTAATCATGGTGGGGGAGGGTGTCGACGAAGACTGGTTGCTCTTTGTGCCGGATGAACGAAGCCTGCTGACTAAGCTGGTCGAAGTCGTTCGTCGCTACGATCCGGATCTGTTTATCGGCTGGAATGTGGTTGGTTTCGATTTCAGAGTGCTGCATAACCGTGCTGAGCAGCTTAAGGTACCGTTATTACTCGGACGAGATGATTACCCATTGCAGGTGATTCAGTCGGGTCAGGGAAAATGGTTTACCCGAATGGCTGGTCGTGTCGTGATCGATGGTATAGATGCACTGAAAGGGGCAACCTGGCAGTTTGAAAGTTTCTCGCTGGAGTATGTTTCCCGGCATCTGTTGAATCGTGGCAAGTTGATTGATCATCCCGAACAGCGTGGCGAAGAGATTCAGCAACTCTATAGAGACGATAAGCCAGCCTTAGCGCGTTACAACCTCGAAGATTGTCGGTTGGTTCTGGAGATCTTTGATAAAGCTGAACTCTTTCACTATTTGTTGGAGCGGGCGCAGCTAACCGGGCTGACACTGGATAAAGTGGGTGGTTCTGCGGCTGCCTTTGATAACCAGTATCTGCCGCCGTTACATCGTGGTGGTTATGTTGCTCCCGTTTATGCGTCCGGGGCATCTGGGCTGGATGCGCCGGGTGGCTATGTGATGGATTCCAAGCCGGGGCTCTACCAGCAGGTATTAGTGTTGGATTTTAAAAGCCTGTATCCGAGCATTATCCGCACCTTCAAGGTTGATCCAATGGGGATGGCTGAGGGTCTGCGGGAGGGTATTCCAGAACAGAATTTAGTCCCCGGATTTAACGGCGCTATATTCTGCCGTGAGTCAGCCATTTTGCCACAAATCATCGAACGTCTCTGGCAAGCACGTGATCAGGCTAAGGCGGCAAATAACGCTGCTCTGTCGTCGGCGATAAAGATTATTATGAATTCCTTTTACGGCGTACTGGGTTCCAACGTCTGTCGTTTCTATGATCAAAGGCTTTCTGGCTCAATCACTCTCAGAGGTCATGAGATACTGACTAAGACCCGAGACGTGATAGAAGAGGAATTTGGTTATACCGTTATCTATGGTGATACGGACTCTGTTTTTGTCTGGTTAGGGAATAAATACCCTGAGGCTAAAGCAGGAGAAGAGGGTAGAAAACTGGCTGAATTTCTGAATACCTGGTGGCAGCAACAAGCCAAAGAGCGTTTCGATCTGCCCTGTCATCTGGAAATTGAGTATGAGACTCACTTCAGGCGATTTCTGATGCCGACGATGCGTCACTCTGATAAAGGAACTAAGAAGCGTTATGCGGGTTTGCAGAGCATGTCAGATGGAGCAGACCGGATGATATTCAAAGGGCTGGAAAACGTTCGTACAGACTGGACGCCATTAGCCCGGGAGCTGCAGGAGCAGCTATATGAGCGTGTGTTTCGACAGCAGGAGTGGCGCAGTTTGCTGATGTCCGTGGTGGCGGATCTGAAAGAGGGTAAATTGGATAAAAAGCTGATTTACCGAAAGCGGATACGTCAGCCTTTGGCCGAATACAAAAAGAATCGACCGCCCCATGCTCAGGCTGCGGCAAAAGTTGATCAGTATTATCAGGATAAACAGCTCCCCAGTCCGGTGAGACCGGGCTATTATGTTGAGTATATGCAGACAGTAAACGGTCCTGAACCGCTTGAAGTCCTGCGCTCGCCTCTGGACTATCAGCACTATCTGGACAAACAGGTTATGCCGGTGGCTGATACTATTCTGCAGTTTCTGGATCAGGATTTTGAGAGTCTGGTAAACCCTCAAATTTCACTTTTATAGTTCTGGCATACAACAGGGAGTTATGGTCGATGCAGCAGATATTGGTTTACTCTGATTCACTCAGTTGGGGCATTATCCCAGGTACCCGTCAGCGATTTAGTTTTGATAAGCGCTGGCCCGGTGTGATGCAGCATCTGCTTCGTGAGCAAGGCCTGTCTGCACGAGTGATCGAGAACTGCTTGAACGGGCGCCGGACGGTTTTGGATGACCCTTTTAAACCTGGTCGCAATGGCCTGGAAGGTCTGGCTCAGGCGATGGAGATCAATTCTCCTGTGGCGTTGCTGGTGATTGCACTGGGGACAAATGACTTTCAGATGATGCATAACAGTAATGCATGGTCCGCCGCGCAAGGGGTTGCTGCATTGGTGGATGCAGTTCGTAAAGCGCCGATTGAGCCTACGATGTCGATACCAGAGATCCTGATTGTCGCTCCTCCGGTGATGCAGGAACCAAAAGGTCCATTGCTGCGAAAATTTGAGGGAGCAAGTCTGAAAGCCGTTGGTTTTACTGAAGAACTTCGGCAGGTGGCTGAGCAGCTAGAGTGTCATTTTTTTACCATGGAGCGAGTGACTGAAGCTAGTCGAGTCGATGGTATCCACCTGGATGCGGATCAGCATCAACTGGTGGGCAAAGCTTTGGCTGAAGTGGTTGGTGGTATGTTGAATGACCCGATGGAATTGATGCTCAGTTGAAATTTATTCATTTAAAAGTTGCTTTTAAATTACGACAGGCTGCCGATTACTTGTTGACCCACTGTTTTATTTTAAGCTGACGCAATAGCTTAATTGCGGCTGATCGTCAGTATTCAGCTTATTGATAAGTCGCAGTGTGTGGTGTTCAGCGACCGCAAAGGGAGGGCGTAATGGAGATCTCTGCTAACTCTGCATCAGCCTACCAGGCGGCCAAAGTTCAACAGCAGCATGCCACTGTTGCGGCGAAAACCGTAAAAGAAAGCGTCGAATTTCAGGGCGCGATGGCATTACAGCTTTTGAATGGGGCAACGAGTGTGCCGCCGGTTGATCCTGCCGCATCTATAGGGACTAAGATCGACCTGTATGTGTGACGATGCTGACAAAACTAAACCGGTGATTGTGTAAGCAATCACCGGTTTTTCTTTATTGGTCTGAATTCCTTAATCGTTAATCAGGAAAATAACCAGTGTTCGCGGACCATGAGCACCCATCTGTAGCTTCTGCTCAATATCGGCACTGCGGGAAGGCCCTGTGATCATATTTACCGTACGTGGCATATTGCCACTGCAGTGTTCGCGCAGTTTCTTCCAGGCATCTTCATAGGGGCCGACGATTGTCGAGCGTTTAAGGATTACCAGATGGCTATCAGGTAGGAAGTTCAGCGTGGTTGGGCTCTGCGGACGAGAATAGAGCATCAGTGTGCCGGTTTCTGCGATACCTGCGAAGCTCGTAGTGATGCTCGCAAGGTCTCCTACCTGCGCAACGCGCTCTTCCAGTTGAATGTCTGACTGAGTCTGCCAATCGAGTGTCTGAAGCTCTTCATCCTGTGCCATCACCAGGTGGCCGATCTGTTGGCTTCTTAACCATTCTCCGGCGGCTGCAGGTACTTCTGCTGTGCTATTTAGCTGAATCACTTCTGCAGCGGCTTCCTCGGCCATAGCAATAAACAGTTCAACCTGTTTTTCATGTGGCAGTTGAGCGCGTTGTGGAATCAGGTTGTTTTCACGTACGCTCAGGCGTTGGCGAACGGCCTCGCGCTGCGCAGCACTGGCCTCCCCACGACCCAGACCGCGGCGAATATTGCCTAGTATCTCTGCTTTGTTCATTCCGCGTTCTCCTGCTTTTCTGCTACCGGCCGTGTCCCGTTTTTCCACTGCTGCATAAAGGTTTTTCCGCTTGGCGCGGGCATGTCACGCCAGTCGGTCCAGCCGCCTGCCAGCGGTAACTTGGTGATTTTGCCTTTGTCGCCAGCCATTGTTCGCATAAACCAGTTGGATGTTTTTGCTAGCTGTCGGTAGAGAGTCGGGCGTTTAGCGAAGAATCCCCACCCTTTAATGCCCCAGCGGGTCGCTGCGGGACTCAGGTGTTTTTCAAATTCATTCTCACGCCAGTGACGCATTAGCTTCGGTAGTGGAATCCTGACTGGGCAAACGGACTCACACTTGCCGCAGAAGGTTGATGCATTAGGCAGTAAGCCTGCGTTCTCTATGCCGATCATCTGCGGTGTCAGGACTGAGCCCATTGGACCCGGGTATACCCAGCCATAGCTATGACCGCCCACTGCACCGTAGACCGGACAGTGATTCATACAGGCAGAGCAACGGATACAACGCAGCATGTCCTGTAGTTCAGTGCCGACCATATCGCTGCGGCCATTATCGACCAGTACTACGTGGAAGTTTTCTGGACCGTCCTGATCACCAGGGCGGCGAGGGCCTGTAGATAAGGTGTTGTAAACCGTGAACTCCTGACCCGTTGCGGATCGTGCCAGCAACCGCAGGAACAGTGTCATGTCTTCAAGAGTAGGTACTACCTTCTCAATGGAGGTGATGACAATGTGGGTTTTTGGCAGTGTCTGCGTCAGGTCGCCGTTACCTTCGTTGGTCACAATGATGGTCGAACCGGTTTCTGCGACGAAGAAGTTTGCTCCTGTGATGCCAACATCAGCCGCCACAAACTTCTTACGCAGCATTTCCCTGGCTTCCTGCATCAGGACTGCAGGATCATCCGACTTAGGCCTGTTATGGTGCTCATGGAAGGCTTCGGAAACATCTTCCAGGTTCAGGTGTATCGCTGGAGCGATGATATGGCTCGGGTGGTCCTGGCGTAGCTGAAGAATATACTCACCAAGGTCCGTTTCGACTGGCTCAATCCCGTTTTCTTCCAGGTACTCATTCAGGTTGATCTCTTCGGAGACCATCGATTTACCCTTAGTGACGGTTTTAGCTCCAACCTCCTGGCAGATATCGAGAATGGTTTGGCGAGCGTCGTCGGAGGTTCTGCACCAGTGAACATGACCGCCGTTTTCAACCACTTTGCTCTCAAACTGCTCCAGATAGATATCCAGATTTTCGAGTATGTGGTTTTTCAGGTCGCGACCTTCGTCACGTAACTCTTCGAATTCCGGCATCCGGGCGACAGCAGCTGCGCGCTTGGTTGGGAAACCAGCTTTCAGATTACCCAGCGCTTTCTGCAGGTTTGCATCGTGCAGGGCGATTTTGCTGTTCTCTTTAAAAGAGGGGCTTTTGATATCCATCGTTATCTCCTCTCTTAGGCCGGTTTGCCAAGATCGTAGGCTTGTTCGCCGATTGCGGGTTCTTGCGTCATATTGGCGAGGATCTCGACAACGTGACGTGCTTCTATATTGCGACCTTCGCGCTTAAGTTTGCCAGCCATATTGAGCAGGCAGCCAAGGTCACCGCCAACCAAAGTGTCTGCGTCTGTGGCTGCTGCGAATTCGGTTTTGTTAGAAACCATGCGATTGGATATGTCCGGATACTTGACGCAGAAAGTACCGCCAAAACCACAGCAGGTTTCAGCTTCTTCCATCTCTTCAAGTTCCAGTGAGTCTACGTTACTCAGCAGTTTGCGTGGCTGCTGTTTCACGCCCAGCTGGCGCAGGCCTGAGCAAGAGTCATGATAAGTGATCTTATGGTTAAAGCTGGCTGCGATCTGTTCAAAGCCGATCACATCGACCAGAAAGCTGGTGATCTCATGAGCGCGTGACTTAAGATCCTGTGCGCGGGCGTGCCAGGGATCATTCTGCTCAAAAAGATCAGGGTAGTAGTGCAGCATCCCGATGCAGGAGCCGGACGGGCCGACAACATATTCAAAGCCGTCAAATGCTGCGATGGTCTGGCGGGCGATCTCCCGGGTGGTTTCACGATCGCCGGAGTTAAACGCTGGTTGGCCGCAACAGGTTTGTGCTTCTGGTACCTCAACTGTGCAACCTGCCTGCTCAAGCAGCTTTACAGTGGCAAATCCTACCTGTGGACGAAACATATCCACTAAGCAGGTGACGAACAATCCGACTCTGGGATTGCGTGATGCTTCCGCCATCTATCCTCACCTCATTTTCTGGCACCGGTGCTCAAGCCGGGACCATCTTATTATCAATTTTGTTACTGCTCAGGTTAGGAGAGCGGGGCGCAAAAAGAAATGTTCTGCGTTAAACTGGTCTGACCAAAAGCGTGCGGAGTTTCTAGTGCCAACTAAATCAGGCTTACTGGCGGAACAGCTGCGGAATCAGATACTGTTTGGCGAACTCTTACCGGGCGAAGCTATACCCTCTCAGCGGCAGTTGGTCGAACAGCAGGGGGCTTCGCGGGCAACGGTGCGTGAAGCGATACAAGAGCTGGAAAACGGTGGACTGATAGAGACTAGACATGGTGGCCGAAGCCGCTGTCTTAATCTGGTGGAGCCGTGGCTTGAGCTACCGGTAGAAGGTTTCGGTGATCATAAAGAGGAGCAGCTCCAGGTTTTGGAAGTACGGGAGGCGCTCGAAGGTGAAGCTGCTTATTATGCGGCGATTCGGGCAACTGATCAGCAGCTGGAACTGATCGGTCAGGAATATCAGGAGATGCTGAAGCGAAGCAGTGGCGCGACAACCTTGAGCAAGGCAAAAGCTGATCTGCAGTTTCATATGATGATCGCTGAAGCCAGTCATCATCTATTGGTTTGCTCGTTTAGTCAGATTTTTTATAGCCGCTATTTCAATGCCATTTATGGTGTGCTGGATCGTACTTTAAAAAAGATTGGCCGTTATCCGGAGGGAATTAATGCGCAGCATGCGCAGATCTATCAGGCGCTGCTAAACCGGGATGCTGATCAGGCCAAAGCGGTTGCGACAGATCACATCGCCTACACTCGTCGGTTGCTCGAAATTAGTTAGCTGCTATCAGGACTGCTTTCCGCCGAGGTACTGTTTCAGCCATTGTTTCGGTGTGATACCAAAATGCTTCCTGAACACTTTAGCCAGCGAAGACGCATTTTCATAACCTACTTCATTAGCTACCAGTCCAACCGGACGATTCATTTTCAATAGCCCCTTGGCCATCGCCATTCGCAGACCAGTAACGTACTCCATCGGCGATTGCCCCACAGTTTCTTTGAACAGGGCTGCAAACTTCGACCGGGACATTGCAACCTGCTCTGCCATATCCTCGACGCTCCATTCATGTTCTGGTGTTTCTTTTATCGCATCAATCAGTTTTGCCAGTTGCGGGTGTGACTCCGCTGCCAGCAGTCCAAGTTCCAGAGTGCCGCTATCAATCACATAGCGAAGCAGGTGAATGACAAAGATATCGCACAGCCTGTCGATCATGATCTGGCGACCATTCTGCTCATTAAAGGCTTCGTCAAAGATCCGGCAGGCTGTATCTGTCGCCGCTTTGTCATCTTCAATATTGATACAGAGAAATTTTGGCAGGTTATCCGTCAGTATCCGCTGGTGGTGAGCTGGCAGGCGTACCGTAGCGCAGACCAAATTGGCATCTTCTGATGCTTCAACTTCCAACTGATGGCAGGTACCACTGGGGAAAAACATCACAGAACCCGCTTCCAGCAGAACTTTATGTCCCTGTTCTGTTGTGACTGTTAGTGAACCAGATTCCAGAAGATGTAGAAAGCCCGCGTCCTGGCAGTCATCAAATGCCTGAATACCGCAAAGACTGCCGCTGAAGAATACCTCGGCATTCATATCCAGGTTTTGCAGCAGGCTGCTCAGTTTATCCATTTAATTCCCTTTTTGGACGATTGGCTCTTTTTTAAAGATTTGTGGCGGCCTTTCATACCGTGCTTCTCCGTAATCTACACACATGAACGTTGCGGGACTTCGGCACCAGAACAAACCGACGTTTCATTTAAAACGATTAACCGAGGAAAACGAAATGAAATTTGCAAAGACACTGAAATTGGCAACTGCAGCTGGCGCACTTCTGGTAAGTAGCCTGAGTTTTGCGTCCGCTATCAATATCGGCACCAATGACCTGGCGATTAAAGGTTATGACCCAGTTGCTTACTTTAGTCAGAACAAAGCAGTAGAAGGTTCCGCGGACTTTACTGCGACTCACGATGGCGCAATTTACCGTTTCACCAGCGCTAAGAACCGTGACTTGTTTAATGCTAACGCTGATCGCTATGCCCCTCAGTATGGCGGTTACTGCGCTATGGGGGTTGCTCTGAATAAGAAGCTGGATGTTGATCCACATGCGTTCTACATCCAGGACAACAAGCTCTACCTGAACCTGAATAAAGACGTTCAGAAAAAGTGGCTAACCGATGTTCCTGGTCACCTGAAAACAGCTAACCGTGTTTGGGCAGGTATTGAAGATCTGTCTGTAGCGGAAGCAAACGCTGAAGACTAATTGCTATGAATGGCAAAGCGAATGGGATCTTCCTGGATGGTGAAGTCCATCCCGAACCACTGGTACTGGTTTGGTTCAGTGCCAAGTGGTGTGGTCCCTGCCGGCGCAGTCAGCCAGTGTTGGAAACACTGGCCCTGCGATATCAGGGACGGGTGAAAGTGATCCGTGTGGATGTCGATATGCAACGAGAACTGACCGCAAGCTTTTCGGTTCGTGCAGTTCCGACCTTGGTGCTCATTGGGCAGTCTGGTGAATTAAGCCGCCATATGGGGGTGGCCTCACCAACAGAGTTGACACGCTGGCTGGATAGCAGCCTCGAACAACAGATAGAAGCAGGAGATATGAGATGAATAATAAACAGGTTATAGCTTCGGCAGCCCTTGCTGTTGCCTTGACGACAATTGCAACTACACCTGCTCATGCTGGTGGCAAAGAAAAGTGTTATGGCGTAGCGCTGGCTGGCCAAAATGACTGTGGCAACCTTGCGGGCACGCACTCCTGTGCCGGGCAGTCCAAGGTTGATAACGATCCGGGTGAGTGGAAATTGGTTGCTAAAGGGAGCTGTAAGGATCTTGGTGGCATGTTGAAGGCTGAGGCCAAAAAACGCTTCGCTGAACAGCAGTCCTAATTGATTGTAACTATACGGAGGGACAGCGATGTCATCTTGCCAACAAGTCACTCAGCTGCAACAGCCTAACCACCAATCCTACATGGTTGGTGTGGGACTGCGGCATCAGCACTACCGTGAAGCGTTGCTCGGGACATCCGCTGTCGACTTCGTAGAGGTTCATGCTGAAAACTTCTTTGCTGATGGAGGGATGGCGCGGCAGTTGATCTCCGACGTGGCTGAACTATATCCCATCAGCTTGCATTCTACATCGATGGGGCTTGGTTCCGCAGCGGGAGTAAATCACTCGTATCTGCAGCGTTTGGAGCGGCTTGTTCAGGAGTTGAAGCCGATATTAGTTTCTGATCACGCCTGTTTTACCTGGGCAGAGGTTGGTGGTCGTTCAGCGCATGCTGGAGATCTTCTGCCAATTGAATTTACGCAGCAGAGCCTGAAGGTGATGCAGGAGAATGTCGACCGTGTTCAGCAGCTACTTGGCAGACAGATCTTAGTCGAGAATCTCTCAGCCTACATCGAGTTTGAGCATTCGCAGATGCAGGAAACTGAATTCCTGACTGAACTGGTGCATAACACCGGGTGTGGTTTGCTGGTAGACCTGAATAACCTCCTGGTCAATGGACATAACTTTGGCGACGGCGATGCTCTGCACCGGGCCAAGCAATGGCTTAGTGAAATTCCAGCTGTCGCTGTCGGGGAGATTCATCTGGCCGGTTATCAACCTGTAGCGGATGGCGAACTGATTATCGATGACCATAGCCGCCCGGTATCGGATGAGTGTTGGCAACTATTTCGGTTTGCAGTGGCTCAGTTCGGGGCGGTAACCACCTTGATTGAGTGGGATAACGAGCTGCCAACGTGGCGGACCCTGATCGGTCAGGCTGAGCAGGCGAAAGCGATTATGGTGACTGAATGCGAAAGAGGGTTAGCGCATGTCGGCTGAAAAACAAACACTTAGTAATCGTCAGGATACGCTGATGTCACTGATCTTCAGTGGTAGTGACCGTGTTGCTGTGGAGGCTACAGATAAGGCAGGTAAAGGACTGGAAATCTACCAAAACAATTTGCTGATGACGGCTGCCAGAGCGCTGACGCTGAGCTTTCCTGTTTTGAACAAAATGTTGGGGGAGCAGGTGATGCGTATGCTGGCGGGACGCTATCTGCAGATGGAACCTCCTGCTACCGGAGATTGGGGGCAGTGGGGTGCTGATTTGCCCCAGTTAATCAGAAAGTCGACGTTACACAGCGAGTATCCCTTTATGGCTGGGGTCGCGGAGCTGGAGTGGCGGCTTCATTTGGCAAACCGAAGTCAAACACCGGAGCTTAATGCTGCATCGCTATCGCTTCTGGCTGACCCGGAGCTTGATCAATTGGTCTTTTTTCCAGCTGCGGGATTGAGTTTGATGGAGAGCGAATATCCGCTGGATCAGCTTTGGCAGTTACACCAGCCATCAACGAACCAGATTGATCCTGATAGTAATCAGCTTCTTGAGTTGCTTAACGCAGATCATGTTACAGGTCGTTTTTTGATCTTCCAGCATCAACACTTAGCCCGAATTGAAAGGCTCTCAGAGCAGGAATATCGATGGATGCAGGATCTTATTGCAGGTGCGACTGTATCGGAATTATTGGATCGGCATCAGCAGTTTGATTTTGCTTCGTGGTTGTCACGAGCTGTTGAGCAGCAGTGGATTACGGGAATTAAAAAGTTTTCGCGAAGCAGCCTCAGCTAGGCGGCATCGTTTAACAGAGAAGGTATTGTTATGGTTCAGTTTATTTCGCGTCTATACCAAGCTTATCTTGGTTTGGATAAGTGGCTGCCGAAAAGCCACGTTCTGGTTGCTCTGGCGGCAAGGCTTTATATTGTTCAGGTGTTTTTCAGTGCCGGCCTGACCAAAATTCAGGACTGGGATACAACGCTTTTCCTGTTTGAAGAAGAGTATCATGTCCCTCTGATACCCTTTGAATTGGCGGCATATCTCGGTACCTTCGGTGAGCTGATTCTGCCGTTGTTGTTGCTGATTGGTTTGGCGACTCGCTTCGCGGCAATCGGCCTGTTTATTGTCAACTTTGTTGCGGTGATCAGTTTGATTGAAATTCCGGTTGCGGCGCTCTACCTACACTATCTATGGGGTATTTTACTGGCTCAATTAGCCATTTATGGCGGTGGTGCTCTTTCTGCTGATCAAATATTGGCAAAGGTTACTGGCAGGAAAGCTGAATCTCTGCCTGCACAGTAATCCGCTACCTCCTCTGTAGTGCTTACAGGGGAGGTGCTTATCTGGCTTCAGCAGCTACTTCCTTACCTTTCCGTTTACGAGCAATACCGTCTTCCCTTAGGGCCTTATAACTGGCACCTCCGGCTCTATTCTTCTATACTTGCGCACCCCGATATGTACTTGGTTTGTACAAAAGCGGGATGTATTTCACTGACTATGTGGCCTTACGTATGGGTCACCACTGAAACCCAAGGATTTAGAAGAATGCCTGTCATTACTCTCCCGGACGGTAGTAAACGTGAGTTTGCTAACCCCGTTACTGTATTTGAAGTCGCTGCTGACATAGGCGCAGGTCTGGCAAAAGCCGCCCTGGCTGGCAAAGTTGACGGAAAAGAAGTTGATACCTCCTACACCATTGAACAGGATGCTGACCTGGCCATCATCACCGCGCGTGACGAAGAAGGCCTGGAAGTAATCCGTCACTCTACAGCCCACCTGATGGCGATGGCTGTTCAGGAACTCTTCCCTGGTGCACAGGTGACTATCGGCCCTGTGATTGAAGATGGTTTCTACTACGACTTCTCTTACGAACGTCCGTTTACCCCGGAAGATCTGGAAAAGATCGAGAAGAAAATGGCAGAGCTGGCAAAACAGAACTTGCCGGTTACCCGTTCGCTGATGAGTCGCGATGAAGCGACCAAAATGTTCGACGAGATGGGTGAAAAGTACAAAGTTGAGCTGTTGAAAGCGGTCCCAGATGCCGAAGACCTGTCTTTTTACTCTCAGGGCGACTTTATCGATCTGTGCCGCGGTCCTCACGTACCAAGTACAGGCCACATTAAAGCCTTTAAACTGATGAAGGTCGCGGGTGCGTACTGGCGTGGTGATTCAAACAATGAAATGCTGCAGCGTATCTACGGTACAGCTTGGGGCGATAAGAAACAGCTCAAAGCGTACTTGCATCGTCTGGAAGAAGCAGAGAAACGTGATCACCGTAAACTGGGTAAACAACTGAATCTGTTCCATCTGCAGGAAGAAGCGCCGGGTATGGTGTTCTGGCATCCTAATGGCTGGACCCTCTATCAGCAGATCGAACAGTACATGCGCCGCAAGCTGCGTCAGCATGGTTATGATGAAATTCGTACTCCTCAGGTTGTTGAGCGCACCCTGTGGGAAAAATCAGGCCATTGGGACAAGTTCTCTGAAGAGATGTTTACCACTCATTCTGAGAGCCGTGATTTCGCGATCAAGCCGATGAACTGCCCAGGACATGTTCAGGTCTTCAATCAGGGCTTACGCTCATACCGTGACCTGCCTCTGCGTCTGGCGGAGTTTGGTTGCTGTCACCGTAATGAACCGTCCGGTGCTCTGCACGGTATTATGCGTGTGCGTGGCTTCGTTCAGGATGATGCGCATATCTTCTGTGCTGAAGACGACATTCAGAAAGAAGTGGCATCCTTTATCGACTTCCTGCATGAAGTCTATGCTGATTTCGGCTTCACCGAAGTGATCTATAAGTTGTCCACTCGCCCAGAGCAGCGTGTTGGTTCTGACGAGATCTGGGATAAAGCTGAGAAAGCGTTGGCAGATGCGTTGGATGCAGCTGGTCTGGACTGGCAGGAACTGCCGGGTGAAGGTGCCTTCTATGGTCCTAAGGTCGAGTTCTCGCTGAAGGATTGCCTGGGTCGTATCTGGCAGTGTGGTACTGTTCAGGTAGACTTCTCTATGCCGGGTCGTCTGGGTGCACAGTTTGTCAATGAGCAGGGTGATCGTGAAACGCCTGTAATGTTGCACCGTGCAATTCTGGGTTCATTCGAACGCTTTATCGGTATTTTGATCGAAAACTATGCTGGCGCATTGCCAACCTGGTTGTCACCTTTACAGGCTGTGGTGATGAATATTACCGATAAACAGGGCGAATATTGCCAGAAAGTTGCAGAAAAACTCGAAGAACTTGGATTCAGGGCCGAAGCGGACTTGAGAAACGAGAAGATCGGCTTTAAAATTCGCGAGCGTACTTTACAGAAGGTGCCATACCTTCTTGTGGTCGGCGATAAGGAAGTTGAGTCTGGAGCCGTTGCCGTGCGAACTCGGACGGGCGAAGACTTAGGAACTTTGTCGGTCGAAGAATTCGTAGACCTGCTGCAGAAAAACGTAAGTCAGAAAGGTCGCCAGGACTAACTGGACAGGAGATACAGCCATCAGGCGGGATAACAGAAGAGGCGTGCGTCGTGACCCACGCCCAATGATTAACGACAACATTCGTGCAAAAGAATGTCGACTGATTGGTCCTGACGGTACCCAGATTGGTATCGTCCCGATTAAAGATGCTCTTGAGGCAGCTCAGGAAGCAGGACTTGACCTAGTTCAGATCGCGGAAGCTGATCCGATTGTCTGTAAAGTTATGGACTACGGTAAGCACCAGTATGAACAGAAGAAACAGGCTGCTGAAGCTAAGAAGAAACAGCACCAGATTCAGGTCAAGGAAGTGAAATTCCGTCCTAATACGGAAGATGGGGATTATCAGGTAAAACTACGCAACCTGATACGTTTCCTGGAAGGCGGAGACAAAGCCAAGGTGACCTTGCGTTACCGCGGTCGTGAGATGGCTCACCAGGAGCTGGGCATGCAGCTGATGAACCGGGTTGAAAAAGACCTGGAAGATTTGGGTGTAGTTGAACAGCGTCCAAAAATGGAAGGCCGTCAATTGACCATGGTTATTGCTCCTAAAAAGAAAAAGTAACCATCTTCTGCGTCAAACCCGTGACTGACCTCAGGTTCAGCTACGGGTTTTTGTCGTTCCGATGGTGAAATAAAACTAACGAATGCGTGGAGAAAGATAATGCCTAAGATTAAAACTTGCCGTGGCGCGGCAAAGCGTTTCAAGAAAACTGCAAATGGCTTCAAGCACAAGCAGTCCTTTACTAGCCACATTCTGACCAAGAAGAGCACTAAGCGTAAGCGTCAGCTGCGTCCAATGCTCCAGGTTCACGCTGCAGATAAAGCGCTTGTTAAGCGCATGCTGCCGTACATCTAATTTTTGGTTTAATAGAATTTAAGTAAAGGAAGGTAAAGTATGGCTCGCGTTAAACGTGGTGTTATTGCACGTCGTCGTCATAAGAAAGTATTGAAGCAGGCTAAAGGTTACTACGGTGCTCGTAGCCGAGTATTCCGCGTAGCTAAACAGGCAGTTATCAAAGCTGGTCAGTATGCTTACCGTGACCGTCGTCAGCGTAAGCGTCAGTTCCGTGCTCTGTGGATCGCGCGTATCAACGCTGGTGCTCGTATCAACGGTCTGTCTTACAGCCGTCTGATTGCTGGCCTGAAAAAAGCTGAGATCGAGATCGACCGTAAGGTTCTGGCTGATCTGGCTGTACATGAGTCGGCTGCATTTGCTGCTGTGGTAGAGAAAGCGAAAGCTGCTCTGGCATAAGGCACCCGCCTCTTGTAGGTAATTTTGCGAATTGAATAGGGGAAGGGTGCAAGCTCTTCCCCTATTTTTATCTGGAGCCGGTAATGGAAAATATTGAAACGCTTCTGGCGGAAGGTCGTAACGCCGTCGAACAAGCAACCAGCACACAGGACCTGGATCAGGTTCGTGTTCAGTATCTGGGTAAGAAAGGTCATCTTACCCAGCTATTGAAAGGGCTGGGCAAACTATCTGCTGAGGAGCGTCCTCAGGCAGGTGCTAAGATTAATGAAGCCAAACAGAAGCTGCAGGCTGATATCACTGCCCGTAAAGAGGGCCTAGAGTCTGCTGCTCTGGAGGCTAAGCTGGCTGCAGAGACAATCGATGTCACGCTGCCAGGACGTGGTGAAGAACTGGGTGGTTTACATCCGGTGACTAAAACTCTGGAACGCATTGAGAATTTCTTTGCGACTATCGGTTACAGCGTTGCTGAAGGTCCGGAGATCGAAGATGATTACCACAACTTCGAAGCGCTGAATATTCCTGCGCATCACCCGGCGCGTGCAATGCACGATACTTTCTACTTTGATGCCAACACTCTGCTACGTACCCACACCTCCGGTGTTCAGGTTCGTACTATGGAAAGTGAAAAGCCACCAATTCGTATTATCTGCCCAGGTCGCGTGTACCGTTGCGACTACGATCAGACTCACTCTCCGATGTTCCATCAGGTAGAAGGTTTGATCGTCGATAAAGATATCTCCTTCGCGGACCTGAAAGGTACGCTGGAACAGTTCCTGCGTGAGTTCTTTGAAGAAGACGTTAAGGTTCGCTTCCGTCCTTCTTACTTCCCATTTACCGAGCCGTCTATAGAGGTTGATATTGACCGTGGCGATGGCAAATGGCTGGAAGTACTGGGCTGCGGTATGGTCCACCCGAAAGTATTTGAGTACTCCGGCATCGACCCTGAAGAATACACCGGTTTTGCCTTTGGTATGGGTGTAGAGCGACTGGCGATGTTGCGTTACGGCGTTAATGACCTGCGCCTGTTCTTTGAAAATGATCTGCGATTCCTTAACCAGTTCAAGTAACTGGCAGTCTCGCATTAGATGATCAAGTAACAGAACAGCAACAGATATTTCAGGAAAAGCAGAATGAAATTCAGTGAACAGTGGTTGCGGGAGCTGGTAAATCCGGCAATCGATACACAGGGGCTGGTCGATCAGGTAACGATGGCCGGTCTGGAAGTAGACGAAGTAGAGAAGGTCGCGGGTGATTTTAGCGGTGTTGTAGTGGGTGAGATCCTGACTGCAGAACAGCATCCGAATGCTGACAAGCTGCAGGTTTGCACCGTGAGCGATGGTAGCGAAGAGTTTCAGGTTGTTTGCGGCGCGCCTAACGCCCGTGCTGGTCTGAAAACCGCTTTTGCTAAAGTAGGTGCAGTACTGCCTACACCCGACGGCAAAGAATTCAAGATCAAGAAAGCGAAACTACGTCAGGTAGAATCGTTCGGCATGCTTTGTGCGGACGATGAACTGGGTATTTCTGAAGACCATGCAGGCATTATGGAGCTGGCAGCAGACGCGCCTGTTGGCACTTGTCTGCGTGAGTATCTGAGCCTGGACGACAAGGTTATCGATGTTGACCTGACGCCAAACCGTGGCGACTGCCTGAGCATTCGTGGTTTGGCGCGCGAAGTCGGTGTGCTTAACAAAGAGCCAGTAACTTTTGTGGCCGAAACTAAAGTTGCTCCACAGATCGATGACACTTTCCCGGTCGCTCTGGAAAACCCAACGGGTTGCCCGCGTTACCTGGGTCGCGTTATTCGTGGTATCGATGTGAAAGCCACTACACCTCTGTGGATGGTTGAGAAGCTGCGTCGTTCCGGTATCCGTTCTATCGATCCAGTAGTAGACGTGACCAACTACGTTCTGCTGGAACTGGGTCAGCCGATGCATGCGTTCGATCTGGCTAAACTGTCTGGCAAAATTGTTGTTCGTGATGCCAAGCAGGGCGAAAAGCTCACCTTGCTGGACGGCAATGAGGCTGAACTGACCGATAACACCCTGGTTATCTCCGACGATAGCGGTGCTATCGCAATGGCGGGTATCTTCGGTGGTGAAGCGACGGGCGTGACTGAAAGTTCGCAGGATATCTTCCTAGAGTGTGCTTACTTCAACCCAATTACTATTGCCGGTCGTGCCCGTTCTTACGGTCTGCATACTGATTCCTCTCACCGCTATGAGCGCGGTGTGGACTGGAATCTGCAGCATCATGCGATGGAGCGAGCGTCTGAGCTGCTGCTGGAGATCTGCGGTGGCCAGCCAGGTCCTGTTACTGAAGCGGTTAGTGAAGAGAATCTGCCTGCAGCGCGTCAGGTTAAGCTGCGTCAAAGCAAAGTAAACCAGATGCTGGCATTTGAGATGCCAGTCGCTGAAATCGAAGAGATTCTGACTCGTTTGGGTTTGGAGCTGCTGGAAAAAGGTGAGGGTGAATGGACCTTCGCGGTACCTTCATACCGTTTTGATATCAGCATCGAAGTCGATCTGATTGAAGAGTTGGCACGAGTATATGGTTACAACAACCTGCCGGTGAAAACGCCAAAAGCTGAGTTGCCTCTGAAGCCTAACAAAGAGTCCCGCGTTACGGTTCAGAATATGCGTCGTAACCTGATCGCTTTGGGTTATCAGGAAGCTGTAACCTACAGCTTTATTGAAAAGGGCCTGCAGGCTAAATTTGACGACCAGTACGTTGGTGTTGAGCTGGCTAACCCTATCTCTGCTGAGATGGCGGTAATGCGTACCAGCATCTGGCCTGGTCTGGTTAAAGCGCTTCAGTACAATCAGAACCGTCAGCAGAACCGCGTGCGGATGTTTGAAACCGGTCAGCGATTCCTGCCAAATGGTGACGAGCTGATTCAGGAGAATGTGGTTGCAGGTTTACTGTCTGGTAGCCGCCAGCCAGAAGGCTGGAACTCCGGTAAAGATGCTGTCGATTTCTTTGACCTGAAAGGTCACCTGGAATCTCTGTTGGCACTGGGTGGTGCTGCAGCGCAGTTTAACTTTGTCCCTGCTAAGCATGTTGCTCTGCATCCGGGACAGAGTGCTGCCATTGAGCGTGATGGTAAGGTCGTTGGTTACGCTGGTGCGCTGCATCCAAATCTGGTGAAAGACTTTGGCCTGACCGGTCCTGTTTATCTGTTCGAGCTGGTGCTTGAAACCGTTGCTGAAGGTGTATTGCCGCGCTTCGATGAGCTGTCCAAGTTCCCAGAGTCACGTCGTGACCTGGCGCTGGTAATTGATGAGAAAACCGCCTTTGATGCAGTGCGAAAAATTGCTGCTGAACAGGCTGGTGAATACCTTCAGGACGTGACTCTATTTGACGTCTATCAGGGCCAAGGCATTGAAAGCGGTAGAAAAAGTCTGGCCCTGGGCTTGACCTGGCAGCATCCATCGCGCACTCTTAATGAAGAAGAGATCAACGAGAGTGTGCAACGTGTGGTCTCTGAACTGGGCGCGCAGCTAGGCGCGACACTACGAGACTAACCACAACGGGGTGATCGTTATGAGCTCTTTGACCAAAGCGGAAATGGCTGAGCGACTCCATGAGGAACTCGGCTTAAACAAACGTGAAGCAAAGGAGATGGTGGAGACTTTCTTCGATGAGATTCGCACCAGCCTGGCGTCAAACGAGCAAGTAAAGCTTTCGGGATTCGGTAACTTCGACCTACGTGATAAGCGTGAGCGTCCTGGCCGAAACCCGAAAACGGGTGAAGAGGTTCCAATTTCGGCTCGCCGGGTTGTAACCTTTCGTCCGGGTCAGAAGTTGAAGGATCGTGTAGAGGACTATGCCGGAGACAACGCAGGAATCGCCTGAGCAGATACCTATTCCGACAAAGCGCTACTTCACGATTGGCGAGGTCGCCAAACTGTGCGACCTCAAAACTCATGTGCTGCGATACTGGGAAAGGGAATTTGACCAGATCAAACCGGTTAAGCGCAGCAACCGCAGATATTATCAGCGGCAGGATGTGTTGCTGATCCGTCAGATTCGCAGTTTATTACATGACCAGGGTTATACCATCAGTGGTGCTCGGCAATGGTTAAGTGGTGAGCAGGCTGGCGACGATTCAGAACGCTACCGGCAACTTATCCGCCAAAACATCAACGAACTGGAAGATATTCTCAGCGTGCTGAAATCATCTCGCTAACTGGGGTGATATTCTCAGTTATAAAGTTGATGAAAATCAGTTGGTTAGGGTAATATTGGTCAGCTCGTGAGGCGGTTCTTTTTCTAATAGTCTTACCGCTGTTAACTTGCCTGCTCTGGGCTTGTTGCGGCAACTCTATCGGTGTGTAGCGCAGCCTGGTAGCGCATCGTCATGGGGTGGCGAGGGTCGGAGGTTCGAATCCTCTCACACCGACCATATTCAGAAAGCTGACTTCGGTCGGCTTTTTTCATTTATGTACTGCTCAGTCCTTTGTCGGAGTAGGCTATAACCTGATACGAAATAATTCTGAAACTATCCATTGGTTAGCCGGTCTTACCTTGAATCGACGAGACGTTTGTATTTCCCCTTCAATACAAAAGCCTGGGCGGTGAATCATGGAACAGCGCGGTCTTGAGTATCGGCAAGATGCCGGCCACGAACCAGAAATGGTTCAGCTTAGTCGGCACTACGCGAACAAACTGGAACAGTTAAATGCGCTACGAAGCGCAGAATACATTTCAGAAGAAGAGTATCGGATCAGGCGTCATCGGCTGATCCTACAGGCCAGTGGTTTTGGACAGCAGGGTCTGTAGTCACTGGAATCTCTGAGGCTCGCAGGGATATAAACGGCTTGTAGGTGTGCTGCAAGCCGTTTTCTTTTATCTGAACACTAACGGGTGAAGCTCAGGGCCATTGCGGGTTCGCTAATCTTCAACTCTTTGCCATCAAACACTCGTGATCCGTTGACCCATGTAGAGGCAATTCTGGAGCTGAATCTGTGTCCATCAAAAGGTGTCCAGCCGCAGTGATAGCGGCTTGATGAGTGGTTCACTGTTGTGGAGTCATCCGGGTCGATAAGAACCAGATCAGCAAAGTAGCCTTCACGTAAAAATCCGCGTTGCTCAATACCATAGCGGATCGCTGGGTTATGGGATGTTTTCTCAACAACTTGCTGCACTGTTAATCGCTGCTGTTTCACGTGATCTATTAGCGTTAGCAGAGCGTGTTCAACCAGAGGGAGCCCTGCCGGAGCTTGCTGATATGGCTGTTGCTTCTCTTCCCATGTATGGGGCGCATGGTCTGTGGCGATGATATCAATCTTTCCGCTGTGCAGTCCGTCTATTAGTGCTGCCCGATCCTCGACGGACTTGATCGAAGGATTGCACTTAATCAGGTTCTTGAGAGCTGGATAATCTTCTTCACTGAACCATAGATGGTGTACACAGGCTTCGGCCGTAATGTCTTTGCCTGCTATAGGACCAGCTTCAAATAAACTGAGCTCTTTAGCGGTGGTGATATGCAAAACATGAAGCTGGCTTCCGTACTTCTTTGCCAGTTCTACAGCGTAAGATGAAGAAGCATAGCAAGCATCGACAGAGCGGATATCCGGATGGTCGGTGATCTGTGGCTCGATGCCTTTTTGATCATATCTGCTGAGGTTTTGTGCGATGATAGGGCTACTTTCGCAGTGAGTGACTATCAGAGTTGGACTCTCGCGGAAAATAGCGTCCAGTGCTTCCGGTGCTTCAACCAAAAGGTCGCCAGTGGAAGCGCCCATGAATACTTTCACGCCACAATGTCTGGATGGGTCGAGCCGTTTGATCTGTTCCAGGTTTTCCTGGGTCGCGCCAAGGTAAAACGAGTAGTTGGCAGCAGAAGTCTTTTCCGCAATCAGGTACTTCTGTTCCAGCGCTTCGATACTGGTAGTGGATGGGTTTACATTGGGCATCTCCATAAAGCTGGTGATACCTCCGGCGACGGCTGCGCGTGATTCACTAAAGATATTGCCCTTATGCGTTAGTCCGGGTTCACGAAAGTGAACCTGATCATCGATCATACCGGGTAGCAGCCATTTGCCTTCGGCTTCAACGATCTGATCTTCTTTTTTAGCGGAGATATCAGTGGCAATCTGCTCGATCCGCTCTCCCCGAATACGAAGATCTGCGACAGTTTCTTTCCCTTCATTAAACAGGGTTGCACTCTTGATCAGGGTCGATTTCATAGGCAGCGAGTCTCTCAGATGACGGTGGCTTTATCTTTTGTGTATCTTCGCTACCTGCCGAACCGCGGTTTTATAGAGCCGGTTAGGAGATTATCTCGGTTGTGGTTTCAGGCGATTTATCGCTGAGACAGATAGCGAACCAAATGATACATAAATGTTATGTTATAACAATAAAATTTGATGGTATTTCTATTGCCATCGGCCAAGTGGCAGTAAAGCGGGGAGGGATTGTTAAAGCTGTAGGCTAAGGGCAATTGGTGAAGTTAGCCTTGATCTATCAGGCAGGGGCTATCCAGCTGGTATGATGTGCAGCTGAATAGCCTTGGATAGTGACGTTAACCAAGTAGCTTGTCTAAGCTTGCCAGCAGGGTCTCAACGGTTCTATCGATGTGTTGTAGTTTGTCCAGTCCAAATAAGCCGAGGCGGAAGCTTTGGAAATCCTCTGGCTCATCGCATTGCAGCGGCACGCCGGCTGCTGTTTGAAGTCCTGTGGCAGCAAAGCCGCTGCTGTTTTGGATGGCTGGCTGGTCGGTATAGCAAACAATGACCCCTGGCGCTTCATACCCGGCTGCTGCAACGCTTTTAAAGCCCTTCTGTCGCAGGAGTTCACGCACTTTTAACCCTAGCTCGAACTGTTGCTCACGTACTTCTGCAAAGCCCAGCTGCTGAGTTTCCAGCATTACATCCCTGAACTTCGTGAGTGAGTCGGTGGGCATAGTTGCGTGGTATGCATGGCCGCCATTTTCATAAGCCTCCATAATCTGCAGCCATTTTTTAAGGTCGCAGGCAAAACTGCTGCTGGTCGTATCTTCTATCATCTGGCGAGCGTGCTGATTCATCATCACCAGAGCGCAGCATGGCGAACCACTCCAGCCTTTCTGGGGAGCGCTCAACAGGATGTCAACACCGCAAGCTTCCATATCAACCCATATGGCCCCTGAAGCTATGCAGTCGAGTACAAAGATGCCACCTGCTTTGTGAACCGCTTCAGCGACTGCCTGCAGATAGTCATCCGGTAGGATCATTCCAGATGCAGTTTCGACATGAGGGGCGAAAACAATATCTGGTCGTTGCCGTTGGATAGCCGTTAGAACTTCTTCTAAGGGCGGTGGTGCAAATGGCGCTTGTGGTTCATCACTAATGGGGGCGGCCTTGAGTACAGTGATTGCGGCTGGAATATCGCCCGCTGCGAGAATTTGGCTCCAACGGAAACTAAACCAACCATTTCTGATAACCATGCAATTTTTATCATGGGCAAACTGCCTGCAGATCGCCTCCATACCGTAAGTGCCACTTCCCGGTACTATAGCGACGGAATGGGCGTTGTAGACCTGTTTCAGGGTTCCGGAGATATCCCGCATCACTTGCTGAAAGGCATGAGACATATGGTTGAGTGATCGATCAGTGTATACGACCGAGTATTCCAGCAGGCCTTGGGGGTCAACGTTTGGCAGTAAACCGGGCATGGCTATTCTCCTTTCTATAAGACGAGGCGGTTCTCAATGGGCGCTCTGGTCAAATCAAGTTGGGAGAATAGTGGGGATCCAGTTTATGGCCCTAGAGCCAGATCAGGTTCTTTACTGGTCCTCACCCATAGGTATGGCGTGAAGGGGAACAGTACTGTGACAATTTGGTAATCGAATTTCAAAGCGCAAAATGGTATAGCTATCTATCCGATTTGTCGTTGCTTGAAGACATTTGTATCCCGGCGGCAGATCACCCCCTCATAATAAAATAATACGATCGCATACCATCAGGTATCGTTACCTGTGGTGTTGCTGAACGAAAGGGCATTGGAGAGATCGTGCACGGATTTCGTTATTACTGGCTGTTTGTCATTTGTCTATTGATCACGTCATTTTGGCCTCTATCTGAAATGAAAGCTGCAGAACCACAGTTGACGCAGGAAGAGCAGACCTGGTTGTTAAATCATCAGACCATAAGAGTTCACAACGAGACTAGTTGGGGGCCTTTTAATTATCACGAGTTTGGTCGGCCAAAAGGATATTCCATAGAATTTATGGATATGGTGGCTGAGAAGCTTGGCATCAAAGTGAAGTATGTTACCGGCCCTACCTGGGGGGAGTTTCTTGAGCAGCTGCGAAATAAAGAGCTGGACCTGATGCTCAATATCATCAAAACCGATGAGCGAAGTAAGTACATTCTTTTTACTGATCCTTACGTCAATAATCCGCCCGGAATTGTGGTGCGGGATGATAACCGCGAGATCCGCGACCTGCGAGATCTGAACGGTCGGGTATTGGCGATACCGAAAGGGTTCTTCTATCAGGAGATTATAGAGAAACACTTTCCAGGCATTCGCTTGCTGTTGTTGAAGGATCAGGTCGATAGCATGAAGGCGGTTTCTTTTGGTCGTGCTGATGCGACCATTGGTGGTATCGCAGTTCAAAACCATCTGATCAGAAAGCACTTGCTGAACAATCTGCAGGTGGTGGGTGGTATTGATGATCCCCGTTTTAGTAATCAGTTGCGCATCGGGGTTCGTGATGACTGGTCACTGTTTCGCAGTATCCTGCAGAAGACGATCGAGTCATTTACCGCTTCAGAATGGGATCGGTTAAACCGGCGCTGGCTTGAAGGTGGGTTACAGCAAACACAGTTGCTTCATCTCGATAAGGAAGAGAAAGCGTTTCTGGATAAGCATCCGGTACTCAGGGTGCATAACGAAACCGCCTGGCCACCGTTTAATTTTAATGAACGAGGAAAGCCGAAAGGGTTCTCAATTGATGTAATGAACCTGCTGGCGAAGAAAACCGGGTTTCGGGTTGAGTATGTATCCGGTCCGACCTGGGGGGATTTTCTCGATATGACCCGTGAACGCAAGCTCGATGTGATGTTGAATATCGTTAACACACCAGAACGGCGAAAATATATTCGATTTACCCGGCCTTATGCCTATAACCCAAATACTATAGCCAGCCGGAAATCGCAGCGTTATGAGAGTATTGATAGCCTGATCGGCAAGACAGTTGCGATACCCAAGGGGTTCTTTTATGAAGAGGTGCTGCGACAGGAGTATCCCGGTGTAAAACAGCATCTGGTCGACAATACGCTTGATGCACTGAAAGCTACGTCTTTGGGGAAGGCTGATGCGGCGCTTGGAGAGGCTGCGGTCTTTAATCACCTGATGGCTAAGCATCTGATGAATGACCTGGCTGTGTCGGGAGAGGTGGATGTGGGTCAGCCCGACCTGGCTAACCTGAGAATAGGGGTGCGTTCCGATTGGCCAATACTGCAGCGGATTCTGGATCGGGGGATTGAATCTCTGACCCGCGATGAAGTTGCCGAGATCTCACAACGTTGGATGGGTAACGAGAACTATGTTGCTCGCCCAGGTAGCGGGTTGGCACTGACTGAGCTGGAAAAAGCTTATCTGGAGAAGCAGCCTGGCATTACTTTCTGTGCTAACCCGGACTGGTTACCATTGGAAGAGATTGGTGCAGGAGGGGCGCATAAAGGGATGGTCGCGGACTATCTGGCATTGATGGCTGACCGGATCGGTATCAGTCTGACAATGGTACCTACGGAAAGCTCCTCGCAATCACTGGAATACGCGCAGCAGCGCCGCTGCGACATTATTTCGGCTGCATTTGAAACGCCTCAGGCAACTCGTCAGCTCAACTTCACTAAACCGTATTTGCGATTACCATTGGTTATTGCGATTCAGGAAGACGCGATCTTTGTCGATGGCCTTAAGGCGTTGAAAGATAAAACTATCGGTGTACCTAGTGGCTATGGTCTTGTGGAGAAACTGCAGCGTGATTATCCGAAGATTGAAGTGGTGGAAGTGGCCGCTGTTGATGATGGTCTGAGATTAGTTGAAGAGGGGCGTATCTTCGGCCTGGTTGGTGCAATAGCGCCAGTTGGGCGAGCGATTAGGGAGCATCGGTTCCTCAATCTTAAAATCGGTGGGCGGCTGGATGAGACCTGGCAGTTGGCTGTTGCTGTTCGAAATGACAGTCCCGAGTTGTTGTCGATGTTTAATAAAGCAACCGATTACATTACCGAAGAGGAACACTCTAAAGTTTTCCAGCGTTGGGTATCAGTGCGCTTTGAGCAGAGCGTGAATTACCAGTTGGTCTGGCAGCTGATTGCGCTTGCCGCAGTAGTGTTGTTAGGTGTGGCGTTGTGGAACTGGAAGCTGTCTCGTCTGAATAGATCTTTAAGCCATGAGGTTGAGCTGCGGCAGCAGGCTGAGCAAAACCTTCAGGAGTTAAATACCATTCTCCATAGCAAGAACCGTGAGCTTGAAGTGCTTTCCAGCACAGATGCACTGACCGGCATCGCAAACCGCCTCAGTATTGAGGAGCGTCTGAATGGTTTGATTGCTGATCAGGGGTCTTTGTCGGTGCTGTTGCTCGATATCGACCATTTCAAGGAAGTTAATGATCGCTTTGGTCATCCGGTCGGTGATGAGGTACTGAGACGCGTTGCCAGATTACTGGCAGAACATATTCGTTCGACTGATATAGCTGGCCGTTGGGGAGGGGAGGAGTTTCTGGTTATTTTACCGAGTACACCGGAAACTATGGCATGTCGTATCGCTGAAAAGATCCGTGCGGTCATAGCGGCTGAACAGTACCCGCCGGTGGAACATCTGACGGCAAGTATTGGTGTCGCACAGAGTTATGACGAGCAATCTGCACGCCAGCTGGTGCAGCGTGTCGATACTGCTCTATACAGCGCCAAGGCGAACGGCAGAGACCGGGTTGAATTGGCACAGGCTGGCGCTCCGGCGGTGTGAAAGGGCTATAGTGCCGGGAGAAGTGACCTCCCCGGCACTACGCTTAAGCGACAAGGGTCAATCCCGCCAAAATGGTTTATAGGATTCGGTCAGGGCATCTGCCCGGCTGAGCCCTATATCCTTCAATTGTTCAGTGTTGAGTCGTTGCAGTTCTTTGCGGCCGCGGGCATTCTGGCGCCATAAGGCAAGCCGCACAATTGCTTTGCTGTATAAATTATTCAAACGTTCGACGATAAAATTTCTTACCTGAAGTTCTCTTTCTGGCCCTTGATGGCATGCACAGTTATTCATCATGTCACTCCTTTAGTTGATCTGTTCAGGTATTCTGGTACTTGTGTTGGCCATCGGACAAACGATATATTTTTCCTATCGCATTAGAAAAAGTTAACTGGTATGGCGCAGCTTCCTCCTTTGAAATCGCTCCTTTTCTTTCAGCATGCAGCTCGGCAGATGAGTTTTAAACGTGCTGCGGAAGAGCTTAATGTGACCCAGGCCGCAGTTAGTCAGCAGGTGCGGCAGTTAGAAGAATTTCTTGGCGTATCACTCTTTGAGCGGCTCAATCGGGAGGTCAGGCTGACGACAGAGGGTAAGCGGTTACTACCGCATATCGAGCGGGGTTTTGAGTCGTTCCATGTCGGGCTCAGTGAGCTACAGCTGGATCCTGATCCGCTGAAATTGACCGTGACCACAGTGCCATCCTTTGCTGGTCATTGGCTGGTTTCAAGGCTGGGTAGCTTTCAGGTTGAGCAGCCAGAGCTGAGTTGTCATCTGTCGTTGTCTCATCAACTGGAAACCTTTAAGGATTCTGATATCGATGTGGCTGTCAGGTTTGGCAGTGGAGATTATCCGGAATTTCAATCCTACTGGTTGGCGGATGAGTATATGGTGCCGGTGTGTCATCCACTCATCTGGCAACAAATTCAGCGTAACGAAAAGACGTTGTCAGATTTTCCGTTGCTGGTTGATGAGTCGCCTGAGCTGAAAGCCGTTTCTGCTCAGTTTCAGCAGCGTTATGGTGGAGGATTGGCTACACGCGGTACTTTGCATCTGGCTCAGGCTGGTCTGCTAGTTGATGCGGTACAGGCTGGTCAGGGTGTTGCGCTCGTTCGTTATGCGTTAGCTTGTGATTTGATTGAGAAGGGGCAGTTGGTTTGCTTTGATCGGGTATTCTGGCGATCACCTTATCAGTATTATCTGGTGGCCCCAAAAGGGCACTTCGAGCGAAAGAAGGTTGCTCTGTTCCATCGTTGGATTAAAGATGAACTAGCGTTGGTGGAAGAGAAGTGGCTGCGGTTGAACCAGCAGCCACTTCAGATGATTACGGTGTAATTATTTCACTGGCTGTAGAACTATCTGTGTCGATTGTCGGGTACACCAGACGCTTAAACTCATCGGTATCTCCCAGACAGATTAATCGTTCTTCAGACTGTGCGTAGTCTCGATAGTCTTCGGATACCTCGATAGCGGTGCTCAAATAATCAATGGCGATCTTGGCGGCTCCCAGATCGGCATAGGCGCAAGCGAGCTGGAAATATGCATGTCCACTGTGCGGTTCGATATCCAGTGCTTTGTTGCATAGCGTGATTGCCCATTGTGTTTCGCCTAATTCAAGGGCTGCATCAGCTTTATAGGTCAGCGCCTCTGTACTTTCAGGTCGCAGTTCCAGAATCTGATCATAGTATTTAATTTTCTGATCCCAGCTGCTTTCCTGGCCTGCTTTTAGCCAGAGTGACTGAATCTCATTGGTGGTTTCAATCTCACGCTGGTTGTCTTTAATAACCTTCGATTTGGATACCAGTTCTTTCTCCAGTGCACTCAGGCGGCCTTCATATTCACTGATTAGGCTGCTGACTTTTTTCTCAGCCTGAGTTTGTACATTTGCCCGGATATCCCGCAGTGAGTTCCAGCCCACCAAAAGCAGTACCGATGAAGTGGCTGCAATCAGGTAGAAGAAGTAAGTTACGGTGTCTGTTGCATAGGTGGCGGAAAGCTCTGCAACCCGCAGCTGGCGATCGGTTAGCTCGCGGTTAAATTCCGTTTTCTGTTGCAGCATCTCTGTGCGCAACGACTTTAATTCATCGATCACGTAGCGTTCGAGAAAAGGGTTGTACAGCGGTTCTTTTAACTGCTCTACGGTTTGAGCGACTTGCTCCTGGCTGACCTTGTTCTCTTCAGTGGCTATCGCATTTGAGAATACAGATAGCGCAAAAATCAGGGCCGCCATAAGTTGCAGCAGGGATTGTTTCACGTCGGCAAATTCCTGTTACGTGGCCGGGAAAGGCGGGGTGCAGTCCGTAGGCTGCCATCACCACTTTCCCGAAGGTTAACTGTTTAGCGCATCGTACAAATAGATGATTTAAATTTCGAGTACTTAGGTAGACTTTAGTTGAAATCTTTTGCTACGGCAGTGAGTTGGGTGTCTTAGTGTGCTTCAGAAGTTGCGTGGGGATAATCTGGATTGACCGAACTCCCATGACTGGATACTGTGCAAGAAAACAACAATAAAATGCCTTCAGGTGGGAGAGTGAGATGAGTCAGGAGAGTGTTGGCGGTAGCTGTCTCTGTGGTCAGGTTGAATATGAAATTACCGGGAATTTGGGGATCTTCCAGTATTGCCACTGTTCGCGTTGTCGGAAATTTACCGGTAGTGCTCATGCTTCAAATATTCTGGTATCCCCCGATGATTTCAATTGGCTAAGCGGGCAAAACCTTATCGGTCGTTTTGAGCCGCCCGATGCTCGCCACTTTGCTACCTGCTTCTGTACTAATTGTGGCTCATCCTTGCCCTGGTTGGCGCAGAGCGGCAAGGCTGTAGTGGTGCCCGCAGGGACTCTGGATCATGATCCGGGGATTAAGCCCACTCAGAACGTATTCTGTGGCTCAAGGGCGAGTTGGTATCAAAGTCCGGCTGAACTGCCGCAGTTTGAGGAACTTCCGCCAAGAAACTGAATCATCTGGGTAGAGATTTCAAAGTGGTTTCGATGGTGGTGAGAGTGCTGGATGGTAACAATGAGGGATCTATTGTGAAATTCTCAGGAGTGGCTGCTTTGGCTGTGGTGTTGCTTATTTCTGCGACTGCAGCGACAGCGGATAGTGGCTATGCGTTACAGATCGGTGAGACCTGGAAAGGCGTTAAGATCGGCGATAGTCCGCCTCGCAGTCGTGATCTGATTTGTCGTCATCAGCAGTGTTATCCTATGGCTGATATCCTTCATCCCACTCATCTTTATCGTAAATACGGTATTTCCGACCTCAAGCCAGAAAGTCTGAAGCTGATTACGGGGGTGGAGCAGCGCGGGCGGTTATTGGTCAATCTCCCGGATGATCTTGGTTGGGAGCTCTTTATCCGTTCTCGCTCGCAATACTATCGTGACAACCGGGATTCAGCTAAGGGTCTTCACATCTGGATTCATTAGGCAGTAAGCAGCTCCTTCAAAGGTGCACCGCTATTAACACCAATACTCCCGCTAGTTGATCCTATTCAGACTATGCTAAGGGGGAGAGTAATCTCTGCGAGATCGTTACCTGTGACATTGAGTTACAGGGCTTGTTTGTACCGGCCATAGAATTGGTGGAGGCTGTTATGAGTATGAGAACGATACTGGCTACCGTTTTGATAGTGATGTTTACGGGCTCTGTGTGGGCTGATACGGGTTACAGTATGCAGCAGGGAGCCCAATGGCAGGGTGTAAAAATCGGTGATGGTGCAGTGCGCAGTCGTGATGTCATTTGTCGTTACCAGAGTTGCTTCACTACATCCCAGCGGGTGAATATTCCTGACCTGTTGTCAAAGTATGGTATTCAGTCACTGAAATTTGATGATGTTGCTAAGGTCAGTGGTGTGGTTCGTAGTGGTCGCTTGTTGACCAACATACCATCGGATCTTGGTTGGATGATCTATTCGAAAGCCAGAGAGCTGCATTACAAAACTTATCAGGATTAATATCCCTTAGCGGTTATGGTGCTGCAGCCGGTTGAGAAGATTGCTGAGCGAGAAGCCCAGCTGCGGGTTGAGTTCGCGCGCGTTTTTTTTCAGTTGTTTGGTGCTTTGGTTATCTTGTTGCTTACCAGCAAGGATCAGCCAGTTTCCGCTTTGGGTAGTGCAGCTTCGAATGTCGCAAAAGTGCTCTCTTAGTCTGCTGATCAGATCACTGTCCCGATGTTCCTGCCAGCAGTTCAGTACTAGCCAGCCGTCTGCTTGCAACCGGTTTACGCACTTGGTCAGAAAAGAGTCTGACAGTTGTTGTTCATCCAGGCCGTCAGCGCTGTAGATATCGCTGAACAGAATGTCGGCCTTTTTCTCAATTGGAGTAGTTAGCCATTCCTGAGCATCGTCATTATAGACGTTGAGACGCTTTTCCCTGGGGAGCTGGAAGTACTTGTACGCGGCTTCAATAACCGCTGGCCTCAGTTCGACCACAGTTTGTTCTAAGTCAGGAAGGTGATTGTGCAGGCAGCTGTTAAGTGTGCCTGCGCCAAGCCCCAGAGTGATCGCCTGTTTCGGCGTGCGGAACAGCAATACCAGTAGCATAGCTCTGACATAATCGTGCTGGGGTGTAAAAGGCTGATCTTTTAACCAGCAGCTTTGCTCATCGCTGTTGCCAAAGCCAAGATAGCGTTTGTTGCCATCGTCGAATATGCGGACTGGACCGAAAGCATCGAAACTGCGGTTGATCTCTTTGCCGGGCAGGCTCATAAAATAGAGAAGTAATGAGAGCAAGGGGGAGAACTCAGAGCAGACCCGACTCAACTTCCACGATGAAAAACGAGCCTGCTCTGATAAATAGTGGCTCCTCAACCTGGACTCGAACCAGGGACCAATAGATTAACAGTCTACTGCTCTACCAACTGAGCTATTGAGGAACTGGTGCCGGCACCAAGAGTCGAACTCGGGACCTACTGATTACAAGTCAGTTGCTCTACCAACTGAGCTATACCGGCGAAGGCTGCGCATGTTATATCGCTTGCCCGGGAGGCGCAATAGTTTTCTTCAAAAAAATTAAAAAATATTTTATTGGGTAAAATTGACTGTTTTTTGCGCTGCAACTAATCCTGGGGGCGTACTATATTCAAGACATGAATGATGTAGGAGATTGGCCGGAAAAAGAGGCTCTTAAGATCTGTTTGAGGTTATTCACTTCATCATTGTCATACGATTTTAATGCAAAGGTGTTTAGAACACCTCGCTGTGATGCTGTATAATGCCGCGCCGAGTGGCCGGAGTGCCGCACTGCAGCAAAGAGTGATGGAGTATCTACTAAAGACGCGTCGATTCCGACGTAATGTCATATTAGTATGCTACAGCCGAAAATCACGACAGGTTTTCGCCCGGTAGCGAAGTTCAGCACGCCGGAGTGTTAAGGTGAGAGTGACACCCTATAACCTCTTTAAGTGGAACTTTGCTAACCACGGCAATCCGAATCTTCAGTTTTGCTAATCAGGGAAGCATAACTGTTATAAGAGGCCACAAGCCCACAGATCGGATCTGCCTTGAACCATTAATTACTATAAAGATGGCGCAGTTCATATGACCACGAAATCCGCAGACGTATTACTGGTGGGGGCGGGTGCGATGAGCACCACGCTGGGAATGCTGCTAAAGCAGCTTGATCCTTCTGTTAACATTATTATGGTGGAGCAGCTGAATCGCGTTGCTCACGAAAGTACCGATGCATTAAACAATGCCGGAACTGGCCATGCCGCATACTGTGAACTGAACTACACCCCTAAAACTGACGATGGCGTTAACGCAACCAAAGCCTTTGCGATTAATGCTTCCTTCGAAGTCAGCCTTCAGTTCTGGTCCTACCTTGTTGAGCAGCAGGCATTGCCTGAGCCAACTCAGTTTATCAATCAGGTTCCTCATCAGAGTTTTGTCTGGGGCGACGAAAATGTCGACTTCCTGCGCAAGCGTTATGCTGCTCTGAAAGATTCTGTTGCTTTTGCGGATATGGAATACAGCGAAGATCCGGAAGTTCTGCAGCAGTGGATGCCTCTGATCATGGAAAACCGCCCGGAAGGTGAACCGGTCGCAGGTACCCGTGTACGTTATGGCTCAGACGTTAATTTCGGCGCCTTGGCGCGCAATATGGCTGACCATCTTGAGACTCAGGACAATTTTGAGTTGTTGCTGAACCGTTCAGTGCTTGAGATGGAGAAGCAGCAGGATGGCGGTTGGAGTGTTGACCTGAAAAACCTGGAGACAGGTGAGAAGGAAACTGTTCAAACTAAGTTTGTCTTCCTGGGCGCGGGTGGTGGTGCTTTGCCGCTGTTGCAGAAGTCCGGGATCAAAGAGGGAGACGGTTACGGCGGCTTCCCTGTGAGTGGTCAGTGGCTGATCTGTAACAAGCCAGAGATCGTTGAAAAGCACATGGCGAAAGTTTACGGCATGGCACCGATCGGTGCGCCTCCAATGTCTGTGCCTCACCTGGACACTCGTGTTATCGATGGTAAAAAAGCGCTATTGTTTGGTCCTTTTGCTGGTTTTACCACCAAGTTCCTGAAAACGGGTTCTAAACTGGATCTGCCAAAGAGTATTTCAACTGGCAATATCAAGCAGATGCTATCTGTCGGCAAAAACAACATGGATCTGACCAAGTATCTGATCAGTGAAGTGATGCAGTCGCACAGCTCTCGTGTTGATTCCCTGCGCCGTTTCTTCCCGGATGCGAAAGATGAAGACTGGGAGTTGGCATATGCAGGTCAGCGCGTACAGATTATTAAAAAGTGCGAACAAAACGGCGGCGGCAAGCTGGAGTTCGGTACTGAGGTGATTACCTCTGAAGACGGCTCTTTGGCCGCTCTGTTGGGTGCGTCTCCAGGAGCTTCTACTGCGGTGAGCGCGATGATTGATATCATCGAGCGCTGCTTTGCTGAACAACTGGCGAGTGAAAGCTGGCAGGCTAAGATGAAGCAGATGGTGCCTTCCTACGGAGAGTCACTGGTCGACAACACTGCTTTGCTGAAGTCCATTCGTGAACGTACTCTGGCTGTACTTCAGTTGGATCCGGAAAAATAACGCAGGCCTGATTCAGGAGTTTGAGCGGATATTTGGTCATAGTATTGCCAGGCTCCTTCATCCCTGAACAAAAAAACCGCCATATGGCGGTTTTTTTGTTTACCTGTTCTGATCATCAGACCTTAAATTTACCTAATACCGTATCCTGCATCGAGGTCAGTTCAACCATGGTGGTACACAGCTGAGACTGGTTTTGTGCTTTCTCCGACACGTCCTGACTGATGTCTCGAATATTGGTTGCGTTGCGATTGATCTCTTCAGAGGTTGCGCTCTGTTCTTCAGCCGCTGTAGCGATCTGAATTGTCATCTGGTTAATTTCCTGAATGGAATGGCGGATGTTGCTAAGCACTTCGTCCGCCTGGCCAGCAGTTTCATTTGTCGCTTGAGCACGGATTTGGCTCTGGCTAATAGTTGATTCCGCTTTACGAACGCCATTCTGTAGCTGTTCGATCATCTGACTGGTTTCGTTGGTAGACTGCTGGGTGCGTGCTGCCAGTGCTCGCACTTCATCAGCAACGACCGCAAAGCCGCGTCCCATATCGCCAGCTCGTGCCGCCTCAATCGCAGCGTTCAGTGCCAGCAGGTTGGTCTGCTCTGCGATGCTGGTGATGGTGGTCAGAACCGATTCGATGTTGTCACTGTAACTGGAGAGTTCGTTGATGGTCGTGACGGCTTCTTCCATATCCTGTGACAACTGTTCAATTGAACGTGTAGTTTCAGATACCACCTCCGCGCCTTTTTCGACTGCGCTGTCGGCGCTTTGAGCTGCGTCTGCTGCCTGCTGCGCGTTCATAGCGACGTCCTGTGCAGTTGAAGCCATTTGGTTCATTGCTGCAGCCAATTGATCCAGTTCATAGAGCTGCTTCATCAGGGCATCGGCGGATTGAGCAGCCGAAGACGAGGTCATATCGGTATTGGAACGAATCTCTGCGGAAACGGATTTTACATCCTGAATAATTTTCTGCAGGTAACCGATGAATTCATTAAAGTCTAATGACACATTACCGAATTCATCGTTTGATTCGATCTCCAGTCGTTTGGTCAAATCGCCGTCACCGCTGTTGATATCCACTAAGGAGTGGCGTAGCTGCGAAAGCGGATGTAGCAGTTTTAACATGGTTCCGTAGAGGGCGAAGGTACATATTACGGCACTGATGATTGCGCCAATGACCGCCCATAGACCGAATTCATTTACATCAGCCATCACTTTGTCTTTATCGAGAACAACCCCAACAAGCCACTTGCTTCCGTAGAGTCCTTCAATCGGTTGATAAGCTGTCAGGACGGTACCTCCTGCTGTCTCCCGCTCTTGCAGCTCCTGATTGAGCTTGGGGCTGCCAGAGGTGAACAGGTCAGCATAGTTTTTACCATTCAGTTCGCCATCCGGGTGGCTGATGATATTGCCATCAGCACTGAGTAGATAGGCGTAACCGGTGCCATTAAAGTTCAGGGTGTTGACCGCTTCCGATACTGTCTTCAGGCTCAAATCACCGCCAAAAGCGCCTTTAAACTGGCCCTTGTCATAAAAGTTAGCAACCGCAGAGATCAGAATCTCTTTAGTGGCAGCATCAGGGTAAGGGTCTGTGAGTACGGCACGTTTATGGCCTTTGGCATAGGGGTACCATGGACGCTTGCGTGCATCCCAGTCTTTTGGATTCCAGCTCGGGTCGTTTGTGATTCGTTTGCCGTCAGTATCCAGGCCGCCGAAGATTAAGATGAACTCTTTCTTGAGCATTGGGGTATTAAAGGTGCTTTGAATCGTCTCGGCGTTAAAATCGTCGTTGATGGTTTCGGCCATCATATCGATTAGTGCCAGCTTACCATTGAGCCAATTGGCGATCTGGCTGCTGAGCACCAGTGACGCTTCCTTAATGCTGTTCTCAGTTTTCTCATACATAGCATCTCTGACAGAGTTGTACTGTATGGTTGAGAAAAGGCTGAATGCCAAAATCACAATCCCGGAAGAGACCAGGGCAACTTTATGGGATACCTTCATTGGCTAATTCCTGACCGGTTATCGCCTCCAGTGACCGGAAACTGCAGTGCCTGCAGCCCTTTCCAGTCTTTAAGGATGGCCAACATATTAACCGGGCATCCTGGCCCGGCGTCATTTCATATATAGCACAGTGGTTCGAGGTCGCACGGAGAAGTTGCTAATGAATACCACTGTCAGGGGAGGATTTAGACAGTTTTATCGGCATTTTGAGAGAGCCAGACAGGAAAATTCACTGGGGCCTGACTGCTCTCTTACGCAAAACAGAAGGGGCTAAATGAGTGGCAGTTCAGTGGTGTATTTTACTTCGCTCATGGCTACGCTTGAATGTAGTTCCTGAACACCGGGAAGCTGAGACAGGTGATCCCGGAATAGCTTTTCATAGGACTCAACATCCTGGGTCACAATACGCAGCAGAAAATCTATACGGCCAAGCATCACATAACATTCAGTGACTTCTGGAAATGAGCGTATACGTTCCTCAAATTCATGTACCGCCTGCCGACCATTTGCCGTCAGGGTTACTTCTGTATAGATCACCACGTTAAGGCCAAGCTTTCGGCGGTTTAATATGCCTACCCGCCGGTCAATGAAACCTTCCTCTTCAAGTCTTTTTATGCGGCGCCAGCAGGGCGGTTGTGACAGGTTTACCTGCTCCGCTATCTCTGAAGCAGACATACTTGCATCCCGTTGGATGAGCTGGAGGATTTTCCGGTCAATATTGTCGAGTTCCATGGTTACCTGCATCTTTCCCGGTTACTGCTGTTTGGGGATGATCTATCGCCTCATTTCATTAGTCGGGTATTTTTTATTCTCAATAATGGCAATCCTAGTATTAATTTTTTGAACTTTCTAGGGGTATACCCCTACTTTCGCATAATTTATTCGTCAAAAAACGAGTATCTTTTTTACAGTGCAGAGGTGAATCAGGTCTGCTGAATCAGGGATCAGTGGCAGGGTTCTGACACCGCTTTATTTCGGTAACTAAAAAAATAACAAGGTAAGCTGAATGTCAGTTTTTTCCCACCTGGAATTCGACAACCATGAACAGGTCGCTTTTGGTAGCGATGAGCGTAGTGGCCTGAAAGCGATTGTTGCTATCCACAATACCAATCTTGGCCCGGCGCTGGGTGGTTGCCGAATGTGGCCTTATGCCAGTGACGAGGCAGCGTTGACAGATGTACTGCGTCTCTCCCGTGGCATGACATATAAATCTGCTGTTGCTGGTTTACCACTGGGCGGCGGTAAATGCGTCATTATCGGTGATCCTCGTCAGGATAAATCCACCGACCTTCTTCACGCGCTGGGTGAGTTTATTGAAGGTCTGTCTGGTCGTTACATCACCGCTGAAGACTCTGGTACCAGTGTTGCGGACATGGTGACAATTGGTGAGAAAACCCAGTACGCGTCAGGTGTTGTTGAGGGTTCCGAGCACGGAGGTGATCCATCACCTTCTACCGCATACGGCACATTTGTCGGCCTCAAGTCTGCTGCGAAATTCCGCTTTGGCAGTGATGATCTGACGGGAATGAAAGTCGCTATTCAAGGGGTAGGTAACGTCGGTTATCACCTGGCTCGTCATCTCAAAGATGCAGGTGCAGAGCTCATCGTGACGGACATCTTCCAGGATTACATCGACCGTGCCGTCACGGAGTTTGGAGCAACTGCGGTTGCACCGGACGCAATCTATTCGGCGCAGGCAGACGTATTTGCTCCTTGTGCGCTGGGTGGAATCGTTAACCCGGAAACTCTGGCAGTACTGAAAGCACCTGTTATTGCAGGCGCGTCAAATAATCAGTTGTCCCGACCTGAAGTTGGGCGGCTATTGGTTGAGAAAGAGGTGCTTTACGCGCCGGATTATGTCATTAACGCGGGCGGTATTATCGATATCGCTTATCAGCGCAGCGGTGAAGGTGCAGCAGCACTGAAACAGCACATCGAAACCATCGGTGACACTTTGTTTACCGTGTTCGAACGCGCTCAGGCCACTGGTCAGACAACCGAAGATGTGGCTAATCTTATTGCCGAAGAACGATTCAAGAAATAACACCTGGCCCTGTGCATAACAGGGCCTGCCATACGCCTCCCGGCCCGGCAACGGGGCGGTAGAGAATAATAAAAATAAAGGTCCGTGCTGGTACCAAAAGTGCGCGTGCCGGACCCCAGTATCACCTGTCACCAAAAGTGCGCCGGTGAACTAAGGAGGAATGCCGAATGGCTCAAGACAAAGAAGCGCAGTCACCCGCGCCGTATCGCTCTAAGTTACATATACCTGAAGCTTCGTCCCGGCCTGATACTAAGCCGGATTTTTCACATCTGGATATTCCATCTCCGCTCGAGAGCTCTCGCCCGGCTACAGATGCTGTGGTAGCTGATACCGCTGCGTTGGCAACAGGGTTAGTGCGGGTGCTGGATGATGATCATCAGGCTAAAGGTGAATGGGTACCTGACCTGAGTGCCGACGAACTGCGTCAGGGGCTGCGCCACATGTTGCATGTTCGTGCCTATGATGACCGGATGTTCCGGATGCAGCGTCAGGGTAACCTATCTTTCTACATGAAATGTACCGGCGAAGAAGCCGTTGCTGTAGCTCAGGGTATGGCGTTGCGGGATGGCGATATGTTGTTCCCATCTTACCGTCAGCAGGGTCTGTTGTTTGTACGCGGCCGCCCGGTCGTCGATATGATGTGCCACTGTCTATCGAACTCCCGTGACAATGTACGTGGCCGCCAGCTACCTGTTATGTACAGCTGGAAAGAGGGTAACTTTTTCAGCATATCTGGCAACCTGTCGACCCAATATTCTCAGGCGGTCGGTTGGGCGATGGCCTCTGCATATAAAGGTGAGGACCATGTTGCGGCCAGCTGGGTAGGCGATGGCAGTACAGCTGAAGCAGATGTTTATCATGCCTTACTTTTTGCTTCGACTTATCGTGCCCCTGTCTTACTGAATGTTGTAAACAATCAATGGGCGATCTCAACACCAGAGTCATTCGCTAACTCCGGCACCACCTTCGCGGCGCGCAGCCCTGGCTTCAATATCCCGGGTATCCGGGTAGATGGAAATGATTTCCTCGCAGTATATGCGGTGACTAAGTGGGCAGCTGAACGGGCACGTGCTGGTCACGGCGCAACCTTTATCGAACTTTACACCTATCGTGTCGCCAGTCATTCCACTAGTGATAACCCGGACGCTTATCGCGGTAAGGACGAAGGGAAATACTGGCCTTTGGGTGATCCTATTGAGCGCCTTAAACAGCATCTGATCACTATTGGTGAGTGGACTGAGGAGCAGCATCTGGCACTGGAGCAAGAGCTTGCGGAAGAAGTGACCCGCAACTGGAAGGAAGCGGTGAGCTACGGTTCACTGGAAGAGGGACCGCACTGGCCGGTCAGCTCAATGTTTGAAGATGTGTTTAAGGAAATCCCAACACATCTGAAGAAACAGCGTCAGAAGATGGGGGTGTAAGTGATGGCTAAAATGAATATGATCCAGGCCCTCAATTCGGCGATGGATATCACTATGTCCCGTGATCCGAATGTGATGGTGATGGGAGAAGACGTAGGTTACTTCGGTGGTGTGTTCCGATGCACCGAAGGATTGTACGAAAAGTACGGTGCTCACCGGGCACTGGATACTCCGATCGCTGAAGGCGGTATTGTGGGTACTGCGATCGGTATGGGTGTAAACGGCCTTCGTCCGGTTGTTGAAATCCAGTTTGCTGACTATATCTACCCAGGCTTTGATCAGATCGTGTCTGAGCTGGCCCGCCTGCGTCACCGCAGTGGCGGTGAATACTTTTCCCCGCTGACAATCCGTACTCCTTGTGGCGGCGGTATACGTGGTGGCCAGACTCACTCACAGAGTCCCGAAGGTATTTTTACCCACGTATGTGGCTTGAAAACAGTGATGCCTTCTAACCCTTACGATGCCAAAGGCTTGCTGATCAGTGCCATTGAAGATGATGATCCGGTGGTTTTCTTCGAACCTAAGCGTATCTATAACGGCCCCTTTGATGGCGACCCACATAAAGCCGCTAGCAGCTGGGCGACTCACCCAATGGGTGAAGTTCCTGAAGAGTACTACAAGGTACCGCTGGGTAAAGCGGCGGTACTGCGTCCCGGTGCTGATGTGACCATTCTGACTTACGGCACTATGGTGCATGTGGCTCAGGCAGCCATTGATGCCAGTGGTATAGACGCTGAGCTGATCGACCTGCGGACCCTGCTACCGCTGGATACTGAAACCATCGTTGAGTCTGTTGCCAAGACTGGTCGTTGCGTGGTGATCCATGAAGCGACCCGCACCAGTGGCTATGGCGCAGAGCTGGTGGCTGAAGTGCAGGAGGAGTGCTTCTGGCACCTGAAAGCGCCTATTGAGCGTGTAACCGGTTGGGATACACCTTATCCACATGCTTACGAATGGGAGTACTTCCCAAGTCAGGAACGAATTATCGAAGCGATCGAACGAACTCTGGAGGGCGAGTAATGGGACATTTCAGTTTTAAGCTGCCCGACCTGGGTGAAGGGATCGTTGAATCTGAAGTCGTCGATTGGCATGTAAAGCCGGGTGACCAGATTACTGAAGACCAGCATATTGCTGATGTGATGACAGATAAAGCGACTGTAGAGCTCTCATCCCCAGTGAATGGGACTGTGCTTAAAGTGGCTTGTGACGCCGGTGAGATACTGGCAGTCGGTAGTGAATTGGTGTTGATTGAAGTAGAAGGTAAAGGCAACGTCGCGGCAGCTGCGGTGCAGCCGCAGGCCGAAGCCGCTCCAGTGGAATCGCCTGTAGCTGAGGTTACTTCTGAGCCGCAAGTACAGGAAGCGGGCCGATACAGCTTCAAACTGCCGGACCTTGGCGAAGGTATCGTTGAATCTGAGATAGTAGACTGGCATGTCAAAGTTGGCGACCAGGTGACCGAAGACCAGCATATCGTTGATGTGATGACCGATAAGGCGACTGTAGAGCTGTCTGCGCCAGTATCTGGCACTGTGGTTTCTATTGCCTGTGATGCGGGCGATGTTCTCGCTGTTGGAGCTGAATTAATCAATTTTGCTGTGGCTGAAGGTGCTGGAAACACTTCGGCTAAGGTAGTTCAGGAAACGCCTGCTGCTAATGCTCCAGTTCAAACTGCAGCGCCTGTTACTGCTGACCCTGCTGCTACAGCGACAGCATCAGCTCCGCGTCGTTCTGCTGGTGGACCTGTACTGGCGTCTCCGTCGGTCAGACAGCGTGCTCGTGATGAGGATATCGATCTGTCGGTGGTTCCGGGTAGCGGACCGGCTGGCCGCATCAGTCATAAAGATCTGGACAGTTTTATCGCTGCAGGCGGACATCAGGCAACCGCGGGTGCTAATCCGCTTGCTCCGCGCACCGCGACCAGTGAAGTGAAAGTACGTGGTTTGCGTCGGGTAATTGCGCAGAAGATGGTTCAGTCCAAGCGCAATATCCCGCATTACTCCTATGTTGAAGAGATTGATGTTACGGCACTGGAAGATCTGCGTAAGCACCTGAACGAAAACCGTAAAGAGGGGCAGGAAAAACTGACCTTATTGCCGTTTATTGTTCAGGCGCTGGTCAAGGCTCTGCCAGAGTTTCCACACTGTAATGCCCGTTATGATGATCAGGCGGAAGTGCTGACACAGTATGAAGGTGTCCATGTGGGCATCGCGACTATGACCACATCTGGTCTGATGGTGCCTGTGATCCGCCACAGTGAAACCCTCGACATTTGGGCGGTTGCTGCCGAGCTGAAACGCCTGACGATGGCTGCTCGCGAAGGCGTAGCGCAGTCCTCTGAACTGACCGGTTCGACCGTCACTATTACCAGCCTTGGTGCTATAGGTGGTATTGCGTCGACCCCTGTCATTAACGCTCCGGAGACTTCAATCATCGGCGTCAATAAGCTGCAGGAACGTCCTGTCGTTAAAGATGGCGAGATTGTGGTCCGTAAGATGATGAACCTATCATCATCCTTTGATCACCGGATTGTTGATGGATATGACGGCGCGATGCTGGTGCAGGCGCTGAAACGACTGCTGGAAAACCCAGCATCGATCTTTGTTTAAGGGGTGGTGGCAATGAATACTCATCGTAAATGTAAAGTATTAGTAGTGGGCGGTGGCCCGGGTGGTTATGTTGCTGCGATCCGTGCTGGTCAGTTGGGTTTGGATACGGTGCTGGTGGAAGGTGATCGTTGTGGTGGTACCTGCCTGATCCGCGGTTGTATCCCATCTAAGGCTCTGATTCACGCAGCAACTCGTTTTGAAGAGCTGTCCGCTCATGCCGGCAGTGGCAAAATGGGTATCTCTGTGACGTCTGCACCAGAACTGGATCTTGCTCAAACAGTCACTTGGAAAGACGGCATCGTTGATCGCCTTAGTGGCGGTGTAGAGGGACTGTTACAGAAAGCTGGTGTTGAAGTGATCAAAGGCTGGGCGAGCTTTCTTGATGGCAAAACCTGCGAAATCGAAGCTGAGGATGGTGGTATCACCATGCAGGCCGAGCACGTGATTCTGGCGAATGGATCGTCGGTTACTGAACTGCCAGGCATTCCATTTGGAGAGAATGTCATCTCATCCACCGAGGCGCTGGATCTTGATGAAGTGCCGGAAGAGCTGGTGGTGATCGGTGCAGGCTATATCGGTCTGGAGCTAGGCATTGCTTACCGTAAGTTGGGCGCTAAAGTGACCTTTGTCGAGGGCGGTGACAGAATTCTGCCGTTGTACGATAAGGAGATGACCCGCCCGATTCAGCAGTGGCTTAAAAAGCACGATGTAGAAGTGATCTTCAATGCTCGTGCCCAGTCAGTTGATACGGTTGAGGGTAAACCGGTACTGAGTTACAGCAATTCCGCTGGCGAAGTTGAGACGCTGAGTGGATCGAAAGTGCTGGTCACCATTGGCCGTAAGCCAAATACTTCGGGCTGGGGCTTAGAAAATATACTGGTCGATATGAATGGACCTTTTATCAATGTGGATAAGCAGTGTCGTACCGCCACCAAGAATGTTTGGGCGATCGGCGATCTGGTCGGTGAGCCTATGCTGGCACACAAAGCCTCAGCACAGGGTGAGATGGTGGCTGAAATTATTGCCGGTCATAGGCGTAGCTTTGATCCGGTGGCAATACCGGCGGTGTGTTTCACTGAGCCTGAGATTGTCAGTGTCGGTCTGACGCCGGATGAGGCACGTGAGCAGGGTATGGACGTGACTGTTGGTAAGTTCCCGTTTGCTGCAATTGGCAAGGCGCTTACGATGGAAGCTGGAACTGATGGAGGCTTTGTCCGCATCACGGCCCGTAGCGATAACCATCAGATTGTGGGTATTCAGGCCGTTGGTGCGCATGTGGCTGAGTTAAGTGGTGAGTTTGCTCTGGCGCTTGAAATGGGTGCTCTGGTTGATGATCTTGCGCAGACGATCCATGTGCATCCGACGCTTAGTGAAGCGACTATGGAAGCTTCGATGGCAACCTTCGGTAAGGCGATTCATACTGCCTGATCTATCCTCTGATAGCGTGACACGTACTCTTCGTGTCGCGCGCCAATCTGCCGGGTTATCGGGCGAAAATAGTGGTCGTCAGGGTAACCCGGTTACTTTTCCTCTGTAATATCTTAAAGATTTGTAAAATGTGCCGATAAATAGCTGGATTTTGGCGTTTAGGCATAGTCATTGTGTTGTCTTTTAGCCATAATTGTCAGTGCTGGAATTCAGCAGATTTATCTGACTGATTACTGGCCTGTAGTTGTCTGGGGATACAGACATAGTCATAAATGGAAACGTATTTTCGGCAGAAACCGCAGGTCGGCTGGTAATGCTAAGCTAACGTTCAGCTTACCGCGATATCATGCCGGACTTTGCACGCTGCCGTTAAGGCGGCATTCGGAATCTGCAGTGGAAGGGAAAAGCATGAAAAAGAATCTGATTTGTGTTGCAGCAGTTGCGGCAATTCTGTCTTCGCCTGTAATGGCTGACGGCCATTCAGTAAAAAGCTACACCGTAAACAGCAACGGTACAGTATGGCGTAACTCTATCGGCGAATGCTGGCGTACGAACACAACTGACAGCGACAGAAAGCTGGAAGAGTGTGGTTACGAAGCGCCTAAAGCGGAAGCTAAGCCTGCTCCAGCACCTGCTCCAGCTCCAAAAGCGATGCCTGTATCTATCACTCTGAACTCTGAAGTACTGTTCGGTTTCGATAGCGCTCAGCTGACCGCTGAAGCTCAGAGCCTGCTGAAGTCCCGTATCGATCAGTACCGCGGTAAAGTTGTAGCGACTGAACCTGTACGTGTTGTTGGCCACACTGACAGCACTGGCGCTGAAGCTTACAACCAGAAACTGTCTGAGCGTCGTGCGATGGCTGTTGCTGAGTTCCTGAAGTCCAACACTGTCCTGTCTTCTAACGACATCTCTGTTGTAGGTGCTGGTGAGTCCCAGCCAGTAGCAGACAACGCTACTCGCGAAGGTCGTAAGCAGAACCGTCGTGTAGACATCCACTTCGTTGGTCTGAAGAAGTAATTTCGACCCGAAGTAAAAAAGCCCGGCATTGACCGGGCTTTTTTGTGCCTGCTCATATCGGAATAGACACCAGTGATAACAGCATCATCTGCAGTGTAAGTAGGATAATAGCGATCAGGCAGCGTCGCCTTGATGCTTTCCCTTCCGCATTCAGCAGGCTGCGGCGAAACAACAGATTGATCGGGTTGTAGAGCGTTTGGTAGCTCAGTAAAGGAACACCGGGCAAACGACCTATAGCGATCAGCCGAGTCAGGTGAAAACAAAACTGAATAATGAGCAGTGGCAGGGTTATCGCTATCACCCCAAACAGTGCCAGGCGCATTCCGTGCAGATGAACTTCCGGTTTCAGCAGTAAGCTCCAGTGGCCGCGAAACAGGATGATCATGACAACCGTGACAATCACACCCAGCGCCAGAAACAGCATGCTGTGATTGAATAGTCGGGGTAATTGGACGCTGATCTCCCGCATATAACTCACCCTTATTCGCACTCTCCTAAGTATAGAGCTCTTGTGTTCTTTGAACGTGAAAACTGTAATCGTTCGTTAGAACTACTATTGGTAAATTGAGCTTATCGGCCCGAAAAATAACAATAAGTTGGAAAATTCCTGAGCTTGATGTTATTTGGTAAGAAAGGCAGGCAGCAAAGGGAAGAGTCATGGAAAGACGGGTATTAATCGTCGACGATGAACCTGCGGTGTTGTCCGCGATCAGTCGCTTGCTGCGACGGGCGGGGATAGACACCATCAAAGCGGCCTCAGCGGCGGAAGCGATTAAAGCTATGGAGAGTGATCCGCTGCCGGTTGTTATCTCCGATTATCAGATGCCGGGTGTCACCGGGACTGAGCTGCTGGCAACTATAGAAGCGGGCTGGCCGGAGACCTATCGCATTATTCTCAGTGCACACTCCGATTTTGATACGGTGCTGAAGGCGATTCGTAACGGCGCCGTTCATAAATTCCTCGCCAAACCCTGGTCGGATAACGATCTGATCTCCCTACTGGAAAAGCATTTCAGCCGTTTCCAAAACTCGGACTCTGAAGTTGTAGCTGAAACCTTTGCTACTACTCCATCTTTACTGCCCGATAGTGGAGAGCTGGTCGCCAGTCTAAAGGCGAAAGAGATCCAGCTTCAAAAGACTCTGGATACAGTACTGGACGGAGTACTGACAACTGATGATCAGGGCACAATTCTGTCGGTCAATAGTGCGCTTGAAGCGATGTTTGGTTACCAACCGGTTGAGCTTGTCGGCGAGCACTGCCAGATGTTGGTGCCTGCTCTGGATCATTCGGTAACGACTTTGGCCGACCTGCTGCCGAAGGGACAGAGGCGGCTGGGCGTTAGTCAAAAGCTGGTTGGTTTGAAAAAAAATGGTGAAGTTTTTCCAATCGAGCTGGGTGTTAACACCATGGAGATGGAGGGGGCAAAGCAGTATCTGGGGATGGTGCGTGATATCAGCGAAGTGATGCGGGCTGAACGGGAAAATGAGTTGCTGCTTGAAGCACTGGAGAACTGTCAGAACGGATTTGCGCTGATTGGGCCTGGCGGCAAACTTATTCACTGTAATCACCAGTTCCGAGAACTATACAGCCGTTGTGAAATGCCACCGGATGAAGGCGTACGCTATGGTGATTTCTTACAAGGTTGCCTTGCATCGGGGCTGTTTCCAGAGTTTCATGAAGATTCGGAGCAATGGCTGGCAACGGAGGTTGCTGCACTATCCGAAGAAACCAGAAGTTGTGAGTATCGATTAGATGAGCACCGTTGGGTACAGATTCAGCAGACCCGTACCCGGCATGAAGGGACTATCGCATTTCATCTGGATATTACGGATCAGAAAAATAATCAGCTGGCGCTTATCGACGCTGCCAGAGTGGCGGAAGAGGCAAACAGTGCCAGAGGGCGTTTCCTGGCGATGATGAGCCATGAGATTCGCACCCCTCTCAACGGTGTGCTGGGACTGCTGCAGCTTATGCAGCAAACGTCATTGGATACTGAACAGCGAGAGTATGTTGATACGGCGTTGGAATCGGGTCAGGGATTACTGACTGTCATTTCAGATATCCTGGACTTCTCGAAGATTGAAGCTGACAAGCTGGAGTTACAGCCGCGATCGACTGACCTGCGTAGTTTATTGGAAAGCCTGAAAGATCTACTAGCTCCTAGGGTTGAGGAAAAATCGATCCATTTTGAACTGGTTTGTGAGGCCTATGTGCCGAGATTAGTCGTGGTTGATCCTCACCGATTACGACAGGTATTGCTGAATCTTGCAGGTAATGCTGTGAAATTTACCGATTATGGCGGAGTAAAGGTCGAGGTGTCGGTAGAAGCGGAACAGATAGTGTTTGCCATAGAGGATAGTGGAACCGGTATCCCGGAGCATGAGCAGCGCAAGTTGTTCAGTGAATTCACTACTATTGAGCAACCAGAAGGACGAAACATTGAAGGTACTGGTTTAGGGTTGTCTATCAGTCAGAAGCTGGTCGCCTTGATGGGTGGGAAAATCCATTTCTCAAGTGAGGAGGGAAGAGGTAGTCGTTTCTGGTTTGCTATTCCGTTGCAGCGGGTCGAACAAACAGAGTCTGATGTGGCTGGCTCACAACCTCTTGAAAGTTCTTTCTGTGGCCGAGTCCTGGTGGTTGACGATAGTCAAACCAATCGTCTGGTGGCGCGGATGATGTTAAAAAAAGTTGGTCTTGATGTTGATGAGGTGTCCAGCGGTGAGCAGGCCATCGTGATATCCGATCTATGTGATTATGATCTGATTCTGATGGATATTTCGATGCCGGGTATGAGCGGTGTCGAAACGACTCAACATTTAAGAGCTTTATGTCTGGAGCAATTGCCCCCTATTGTTGCCTTAACCGCTTATGCGATGCCCGGAGATAAGGAACGGTTTCTGGCTGCTGGAATGAGTGACTATATTGAAAAGCCGATTGATCGTGAGCGCTTATTGGAGGTCATTGCACCTTATCTTAGGTCCGTAAGTTCACAGGTGAGATCAGATCCGACTTCGGTCAGTCAGCAGCTATTTGATAAGGAGGTATTGGAGCGATTGATCAGCGATACCTCAGAAGAGGTGTTTCCAGAACTGTTAGAGATCTTCAGGACTGATGTTGTAGAGCGCATTGATGCCTTAAAGCAGGCGTTTGCGGCAGGTGATCTGGTGACCGCAGCCAGGCAGTTTCATACTCTCGGTAGTAGTGCAGCACTCTATGGGCTGATAGAGCTACGTGATCGTTCACGGGAGCTTGAGCGTGACTGTGAATCGAAACCGACGGCGTTACCTGAAGACCTGGCGGCTTTCATTCAGCTTGCTGAAACCAGTGTTAGTGATCTGGTGGCTTATAGCGAGCGGAGAAGCGAAGCTATATAGCCACCATCGGAAAACTATAGCTCTGATTTCCAGCTGTTCTTTTTACGATAGATGGTCGCAGCGCTAATGCCCAGATAGTGCGCAGCTGTTGGCACATTGCCGCCACACAGGTCGATTGCCCTTTCAATCGCTTCTCGTTCCAGCTCGGCAATAGGTCGTATCAGCTGACTAAGTTGCTGTTCAGCTGATTGGCTTATTTCTGGCTGTATCTGTATTGGCGGGGCCTGGATCTGTGATGGAGGCTGACTGGCTGAGGCCATACTTTGTGCCGGAGACTGGTGCAGTGGGACGGTACAGTTATCGAGCGGAGCCGGGAGCATCTCGGGTGTGACAGACTCGCCGTCACTTAACACCACAATATTGCGGATAACGTTCTGAAGCTGCCGAACATTGCCTGGCCAGTCATAATTACTGAGTGTTAATTCTGTTTCCGGATCAAACTGGCTGAAGGCCTTCCCCTCCTCATGGGCGTACTGCTGAAGGAAACTCCGTGCGATCTCTATAACGTCATTATCGCGTTGGCGGAGCGGGGGAAGTTGAACTGGCAGTACATGTAGGCGGTAGTATAGGTCTTCACGGAAGTTGCCGGCCTGAACCTCTGCCATCGGATCCTTGTTACTGGCACAGACAATTCTGACATCCACTTTTTCCGTTTTATCGCTACCGACTTTCTGCAGTGTGCCTGTTTGTAGGAAGCGCAGTAACTTGGACTGAAGCGAAAGCTCCATTTCACAGATCTCGTCCAGGAAAAGGGTTCCGCCATTGGCCGCATTTGCTGCACCGTCACGGTCACTTAGTGCTCCGGTAAAGGCTCCCTTTACATGACCGAAGATCTCACTCTCAATCAGATCTTTTGGTATTGCACCGCAGTTCAGGGCAATAAAAGGCGCTTTACTTCGTTCGCTACGCTGGTGAATAGCTTCGGCGCAAACCTCTTTACCAGTGCCGCTTTCACCGGTAATGAACACGGTGGCGCGTGAACTGGCCGCACTGTCGATGATCTGATAGACCCGTTGCATCGCCAAAGAAGAGCCTATAAATCCACAGAACTGGTGGCGGTCAATTTCTTCTCTATAGGTATCGACGATCTGCTGTAACTGCTGGTTTTCAATGCAGTTTTTCAAAGTTGTAACCAGGCGGTCCTTACTGAAAGGTTTGACCAGATAGTCGCGTGCACCCAGCTGCATTGCTTCAATCGCTGTGTTCATCGAGCAATCGCCGGTGGTGACTATCACCTCTGTAGGGATCTGTTCCTGATTAACTTTTTTAAGAATTTCCAGACCATTGATATCGGGCAGTGTCAGATCCAGCAGAATGCCGTCAAACTGGATCTGCTCCAATTGTTTGATACCTTCCTGGCCAGTACGGGCCAGATGGATCTGATAGGGCTGGCCTTTAAGGTAACTGCGGTAAACCGCAGCCATAGAGGGATCGTCTTCAACTAACAGGATCTGGTTTACGGCTTGAGTCGGCATAGGCAGTCACTCCGGCTGCAAGGGTGGTTAGAATCTGACTTAAGACCAACCCTTTATAAATAAGTCCTTAAATAACAATAGCCTGTGTCACAGCGAATCGCACGGGGATTTATCAGAAAAATGGCGTAGTTCAGACACATTTGAATTCAGGTTACCACAGCGTGAATACCCATTCGATGGTGTAAAACGATTTCGAAATCTTTGCGGGTGTGGGCTAGGGAAGGTGCGATTAAGTCCTGCCGGCTCTCTGGTTCAGAGGATGACGCGGAATCGCGGCGGCGTTTTGCAGGCATGTCTAGACCTGTCAAAAAGCGCCAACAAAGAGTGCGCATCATCATCTAAACCCCAAAGGGCGAGGCCTGTAGCCTGCATCTACGTTGTTACACTTTTTGCTAAGGGCTACGGCCATTAGCTGCAAAGCGTGCCTAGTATCTACAGGCTACAGGTCTCGCAGAGAACGAGCTGGGCTTATTAGCACCTTCCCTAGGTCCAGATGCATCCGTTATGCGGTTTTGCTCGTATTCTGGTATATCTTTGAATAACACCGCGTGACAGGGGATGCAGCGATGGAAATTCTGGCAGAGTGGCATTTCAGTCCCAGCCTTGAGCAGGCCCGGGAGATCAGGGAAGCCTTAACGCAAGCGCTGGATCAGTTTGCTGTTCCGCGCCAGCAGGACTTTCTGCTGGCTTGCTCTGAATTGATCGTCAATCTTTGCCGGTATCCTCAGCCAAAACCAGAGCAGGCTATTTTGCGACTGAGCAAAGATCGCCAGGACTGGTGGCTTGAGTTACTGGATGACGGTGGCACATTCCGTGAGTTCAGTCAGCACATCCATAGCGAAGCGCCACTGGAGGCTGCTGAAAGCGGCATGGGATTAAAGCTTCTGGCGACGCTATTTCGTGATCTTTCGTATGTGCCGGGATGTTATCGAGATGATGGCATGAATCTGATGTCTTTACGTCAGTCGTTGGTCGGAGATGCTGAGATCAAGCAAACGATAGTGGTCGTTGATGACGATCCCAGCTATCGAGCAGTGCTTAATAGTTATCTGCAAAAGAGCTATCAGGTTATCCCTGCGGGATCTGTAAAGGAGGGATTTGAACAGGTACTGCGCTACAAGCCTGATCTGGTGGTATGTGACATTCGTATGCCGGATGCTGATGGCTCTGCCTTGTTTGATCAGCTCAGTCATATTCCTGAAGTTGCTGCGACAGCATTTATCTATATCTCCGGTTGTGAATCCGATGAACTTATAAGCAGGGCTTTGCAGCGCCCGATCGATGATTTTATCCGTAAACCTGTAGATAAAGCCGGATTGCTAGCCACTGTTAGCCGAGTAATGGCGCGACGCCACCATCTGGCAGACCATATCGAACATGAGCTATACGAGCGGGTAACTTTAGGGTTACAGCCAAGGCTACCTGCAATCATCGGTAACTACCGGGTGGCAGTGCGTAACCGGGCGCCTGATGCGGGGGGCGGTGATCTGGTGCTGACAAAGGGCAACCTGCTGGTGGTCGCTGATCTAATGGGGCACGGCCTGCAGGCGAAAGGCTTCTCTTATGCATTAGCGGGTTATCTGCGAGGTTTGTGTGCGGCACTGGCGATAGCAGAGCAGGAGCCGGAGGCATTGCTGATGTCGGTGGCCGAGGGCTTTAATGACGATCCGGTTCTCAGTAATACGCTGGCGACTATTCAGGTGATAGGTTTGTTACCTGGAGGCGTATTGCGTATTGCTAATGCGGGGCATCCGATGCCGGTGGTGATCGATTCTGAAAGCGCTTCTGAATTTAAGGTCTCGGGCGCGTTACCTGGAATGCAGACCTCTGATTACCAAAGCCGTGACCTGCAGTTGCAAGTGGGGCAGAGAGTGGTGCTACTCAGTGATGGCATGCTCGATAAAGTCGGAAAAATGCCTGTAGCTGTGCAGGATATGTTGACCTCACTAGCTGACGACCCATTGGAACAGGCCGCAGATAAGTTGTTTGCGGTGGCGACGACCGAAAACTCAGTGGTTGATGATCAGACCTTTATCCTGATTGAGCCCGCCGATTCAGATATCCTGGCTTAGCAGTACCCTATGTTCCAGCCAGTCCCTTAGTATTTTCATCAGTCGTGGAAACCAGCGATCCAGTCTATGAGTCTCTCGTAGCAGCTCTTTCTTCAGGTTTGGATTAAAGCGATCGTTAAGCACTGCGCCTATCAGCAGCGCACCGCAGCTGTTCAGCGTTTGGCGCGCATCATCCAGGTGGCTCTCAGTGGTGACGCCAGCCAGTATATTCAGCACTGTCGCCTGACTGCAGGCAGCGACTACCTCAGCTGGAATGGTATCAGCGCTGTTTTCATGCAGTGATACGGTATCGCAGATCACCATGTCATATTGCTGGCGACAGGACTGGAGAAACAGTTTCAGTGTTTCCGGGTCGTGGAATTCGATGCAGTGGCTGGTCTTTTCCGGGCAAGTAAGCAGGTTTAAGCCGGGAATCTCGGTAGGCTGAACGCTATGTTCCCAGTGTCCTGTCAATGGCAGCCACTCGTTGCGCTCAAGTTCTGTTAACAAGTGGAGGCCCGGATATACCGTATTAAAATCGATCAGTAATACTCTTTTTCCTGTCTCGGCAGCTCTTTTTGCCAGCGCCAGAGCTAGTACGGAGCTACCTGAGTGGCGGTTTATACTGCAGATCGAAAGCTGTCTCATCTCCAGTTGTACCAGTCGGTCATAGGCTTGTTCGAATGCAGCATCAGGACGCAAATTAGACATAGTTAAAGCCCTAGCAAGTGTGCGAATGAGATAACAGTAACTGACTCTTGTAGCCCGGTAACAAACCGATGCCAGGCGCTCTGTTCCTGAGGTGGCACGTAGACAGTATCGCCGGCATTCAGTACAGGAAGCTTGCTGAAGTTGCCGCTCTTAGCGAACTCAACCAGGTCGAACAGACGGGAGTGATGCTGACCTTCAACTCGGTTCACGACTACGATCCGATCCTGCAGCGCGTTGTTCAGGGGGCCACCGGCCTCGGCCAGGAGATCCAGCAGGGTCATGCTGTCATTGAAGGTATAGCGGCCAGGACGCGCCACGGCGCCGAGTACACGTACGACGGTTTCCTTTGGTTTCTCGAGCCAGGCGCGGTTGCGTTCCGGAATGAATATAACGTCTTCATTTTTCACCAGGGGTAGCAGGCTTTCATCACCACTCTGGAAATAAAGATGCAAGTTCAGATGGCTGACACGGGCGTTATGTTCGCCACGGTGAGTGATGCGAACATTGGACAGATCTGCCTGACCGGTTGGACCTTGGGCTGCGGAAAGAATATCGAGGAAATTCAGTTCATCATTGAATGCATAGCGTCCGGGTGCGCCGACCTGACCAAAGATGTAGATGGAGCGTTCGCTGGACTGGCGAACCCACTGGGATCGGTTATCGTTAGGGTCCTGTGGTAACTCAGGTACCACAATAGTATCGCCAGCTTTCACCAGAGGTAATTTCGCCAGATCACCGCCTTTTTCCATAAAGTGTTTCAGGTCAAAGGTGGTGGTGACTGCAACTCCGCTTGGCTGGTTGCTGATCACTTGTAGGTGGGAAGTATCAGCAGCTGCGACCGGACCGCCAGCATGAGCAATAAGATCAAGTAGAGACATCTCATCTGACCACTCGTAGCGACCAGGGCGGTTGACCGCACCGATAATCTTCACAGCTCGATCCGGGTGGACCTTCAGCCAGCTTTTCTCGTTCATGTCAGTTTTTTCGGGTACCAGTATCGCATCACCTGGCAGTATTTCGGGCATTTCGCCGCGGTCTTCACTACCATCGACATAATTCTGTAAATCAAATGGCACTACTTCACCATCCGCGCGGATAATACGGATCTGGCGGGTTTCGGCGAAACGGGTTGGGCCACCAGCTGTAGCCAGCAGATCATAGAAGCCGGTCTCGGGCTTCATCTCCAGTGCACCAGGTTTGAATACCTCACCCATCACATAAACGGTTCGGGAACCGCTCTGAACCTGATCCGATGCCTGAGGTACAAAGATCACATCACCTTTCTGGATCTCCGGCATCAGTTCCGGATTCCCGGTATCCAGATACTCGCGCATATTAAAAGGATGCGGCTGACCGGAGCTGATAATTCGAATCTGCTCGATACCTGCGTAACGGGTTACGCCACCGGCGCGCATAATCATATCCACGACCGATGGATTGTTCTTGAAGGCGAAAGTACCGGGACGGTGCACTTCACCAAAAACCTTGACGGAGTCGCCGCCTTCACTGGCATCGCCTGCCGAAGTCAGGGTCTTAGCGTCAAAATCAACCTGTACGTTGCCGATCAGTGGAGACGCAGGGATAAAGACAATATCCATCGGCTTTAGCTGCGGCAGAGCTGCTGGGTCGCCGCTGTCGAGGTAGTGTTTGTAGTCGAATTCGATGGTTTCGCTATCACGGCGGATCTGCAGTTTATCGAGCTGAGCCCCCTGGGAAAGCCCACCTGCACGGTTGATTGCCATCTGTACATTAGAGTGTTGTGGTAGATCGACCGGACCGGGAGTCTTGACGTAACCAAGCACGGTTACGGTAAGGCGGCGCTCTTTCAGGACCAGATTAAACTGGGACAGATCTCGGTAAACGGCAGATAGTTCGCGGCTCAATAGTTTACGAGCTTCAGCTACTGATTTGCCCTGTACAGAAACCGGACCAATTTCAGGTAGTACCAGCTGGCCGTCACTATTAACCTGAAAAGGTTTATCGAAGGAGGTTTCGCCCGGTAGCTTGAGTTGCAGTACGTCGCCAGCCCGTAAAGACTCTGCATTCAGATTAATGCTGTAGAGTGCAGCCAGCAGTGACAGTAGGGTGATGAGCGTTTTCATATGCAAACTCCTTCCAGCGCCTTACCGTGACCAGGCTGCGTCGGGATAATGGTCTTGATACCTGAGTTATTCGGGCGATAAGCATCGATTAGCTTGTCGCTGTCTAGTGTATTCAGATCGGTTGGCATGGCTGACTGGTCTGTCATATCACCACAGAGTCCGGCTAAGCCTCGGTTTTCATTGCCTGGATGCGCAGCCATGTAGCGGAGTAACAGTTCTGCCTGATGGAGTGATTCTGATGCCTTATGCTCAAGACCCGCGGTATAGAGCCGTTCAGCCCTGACCAGCAACATTTCTGTACGGTAGTAGACCGAAGGGAAACGCTGTCTGAGGCCCGCTTTGGTTTGCTCTTCAATAGCTATTTCACACTGCTGTAGCCGTTGCTGAGCATCGGCGTAGAAGTGCTGGCGGGTCTGATGGTGTGGCATCCGCTCTGCCACACCACCTTTGCCGTCCGGAACCAGGTAAAAGCAACCGGACAGCAATATTGAACTCATCAGTATCAAAATACGCATCTCTATACTCCGAACTGTTCAGATCATATTGATGGACTGGTCAATGTGAAGGTGCTGAAACAGCTCCCGAGGCTGACCATGGACGCCTTGCAGGCGGAGATTCCTGTCTAGTGCTCGCAGCCGTTTGAACAGAAATACAATCGCGCCGATCCCAGAGGAATCGATGAAATTGACTTGCTGCAGGTCGAGGACAACATCTGCCTGATCCTGAACCAGTGAGTTAAATCGGGGACGCATAATCTCGACTGCCAGGGCGTCCAGCGAACCATCAATAACCAGGTGCAGTTCCTGATCTATCATTTCGAGGCTTTTCATAGCGAGATCCTCCGGTTGAGTTACCAGAGGTTACGCAAAGACAATGCCATGCTGATAACTTATTGATTTCGCAAGGATCAGGAGGGGGCCTTAGTCGAAAGAAAGGTCAAGTTCCTGAGTTGATTCGCAAATTGCGATTCAAATTATGAAAACCACTGAGCAAGGCTGTTCTACTTGAGAAACGGACTTTTACTCAACTAGCGCTGGCAAAAACATCTGAATTTGAGACTGTATCTCCTGTGTGGGCGATGATTTGGCAGATATCCACAAGGTTAAAATGGAATTAGCGCTTGTTTATTAATGTCTTTTTCGTATTCTTTAATCTCAGCAGTAAGTGAACAGAATTAATGGTAGCTAGGACAGAAACGGAATTTCTGTAGTTAAGTGGAAACAGTTTTCTTTGCTGGCTATATACTAGTTTTATAGAGGACCTTCTTGATGGACTCTGGAAAACGTATGCTCAGCCAACTTTCAAAATGGGGTATAAGCCTGCGAAGGGCTGTATTCCTGACTACTCTGGCAACCACCACATATATTCATGCGGCCGAAGCGCCTGACTTCCAAATTGATGTGAAACGTATCTCAGTAGAGGGCGATCTGCCGGTTAGTCAGTCCTTTATAGATGCCACATTAGCTCCTTTTGTTAACCGCTCTCATACCGTTGAATCCCTGCTAGAAGCCTCTATGGCACTGGAGCAGGCAATTCATGCCGAAGGCTATACATTCTATCGTGTGGTGCTGCCGCAGCAGCAGCTTGGCGATGATGGCATTGTCGCATTGAGGCTAGTCGCCTTCAGTGTTGACAGTATCACTGTTGAAGGTAACGAGCATTTTGATGCCGACAACATCCGTCGCTCACTGCCAGGACTGCAGGCCGGGGTGTCGCCGGATTCGAAGTTGATGACCCGCCAGTTACAGGTTGCCGCTTATCATCCTCTGAAAGATGTAAAGCTGACCTTCAAGAAAAGCGATTCACCTGATCAGATTGATGCAGAGATCAATGTGATCGATGAAGATCCACAGAACTTTGCGGTGATGCTCTCCAATACGGGGAATACTTCTACCGGCGAAGCGCGGCTGACCGGAAGCTATCAGCATACCAATCTGTGGAATCTCGACCATATCGTGAACCTCAGTTATACCACCTCTCCAGGGCACGCGGATGATGTCAAACAATACGGTATCAGCTATAGCGCACCATTGTATGAGTATGGTGGTTGGCTGACCGGCTATTACGTAGAGTCAGACGTTGATACCGGCAGTGTCGGCGCGTTGGATATCAGTGGTGCCGGTACTATTCTTGGGCTCCATTACCTTATGGCGCTGGAAAGGGTCGGCGGGCTGGAACATTGGCTGGATATTGGCTTTGACGACAAATTGTTCGAGACCAATATACTGCTGGGTGGTAATTCGTTGATCCCGGATGTGCGCAGTGCTCCGATCAGTCTGACCTACAGGGGCAAGTTGCCCTGGCAGAATAACCAGGTCGGCTATTTTCTCCAGCTGGCAAAAAATACCGGGCTCGGGGCAGATAACGAAAGTGACAGCTATACTGGCAACCGTGTTAATGCTGACCGCAGTTGGACGGCAGTTCGGTACGGTGCGAGCATTCAGCGGGTTGTCAGTGACTGGAATTTAAAAGCGGCTCTTAATGGACAATATACCAATGACGTCTTGATCTCTGGTGAGCAGTTTGGGCTTGGCGGCAGCCGGAGTGTACGTGGATACGAAGAGCGCGAAATCGGTAAGGATGTTGGATTTACCACCTCACTGCAGGTGTTGAGTCCTCAGTTTAACAATACGCGACTGTTAGGCTTTTATGAGTACGGAACAGGCTATAACCAGGATGTTCAGCCGGGGGATCCTCCTAAGAGTCAGAGTGTCGCGTCCATTGGCGTAGGGCTTCGCTGGCAGCTGGAAAAGAAAGCGCAGGTCAGCATTGATTTTGCCCATGCACTAAAAGATGGTGCAGACGGGCAGACAGAAGCCGGAGATAACAAGATTCATGCGTCGGTGGTGCTGAATTTTTAGGCAGGTTACACCATGCAGCTCAGAGCGAATCGGGCTACAGCTGCATCACTATTTAAACCGACAATTCTCAGTCTCGCGATAGTAGGAGTCTTATACGGAGAAGGAATTCAGGCCAACCCAGTGGGGCCGAGTGTAGTTCACGGTACAGTGAGTATTGATCAAAGTACGCCCGGTGTTACAAATATTACTAACAGCCCTAACTCAGTGATTCACTGGCAGGGCTTTTCCATACAACAAAATGAGATTACCCGGTTTCTTCAGCAAAGTAGTCAAAGTGCCGTCCTTAACCGGGTCGTAGGTGCCGATCCCAGCCAGATAATGGGACAACTCCTGTCGAACGGACAGGTCTTTCTTATAAACCCGAACGGTATCTTGTTCGGGGCCGACAGTGTTATAGATACTGCCGGCTTTATCGCCTCCACACTTAACCTCAGTAACGAAGATTTCCTATCAGGGAACTATCACTTCATCGCCGGTGATAATGCTGGTGATATTGATAATCAGGGCATCATTCGCACCGGCGAAGATGGTCATATCATGTTGATAGCACCCAATATCAAAAACTCAGGCATTCTCAGCACCGAGGGGGGCAAAATTACCTTGGCTGCTGGTGAGGAACTGACGATTACCAGCCTCGATGACCCGCGTATCCGTTTCCAGGTGCAGGCACCTGATCATGAAGTCCTCAATGTAGGCGAGGTACTGACAAATGGCGGTGCAGCCGGATTGTTTGCCGGCACTATTACCCACTCCGGAGCAATCAATGCCAATACCGTGGAAATCGATGAGCAGGGGCAGGTTTGGCTGGTGGCTAAGGCTGATATCACGCTGGGAGAGGGCAGTACTATAACCGCCAGCAATACAGCAGGAGGTGACGGTGGTGAGATTCACATACAGGCGACAGGCACCGGAGAAGAGGGTGAGGTCTCGGTTGTCGCTCATCAAGGTTCCATCGAAGCTCAGGGGCAGAGTGGTGGTTCAGTCACCATCGAAGCCGATTCGATGTTCAGCAGTGATCAGATCGACGTTAGTGGTGAGGCTGTTGGTGGTAATGTCACGGTCAATTTAAAACAGCGTTTATTGGCAACGGAAGACAGTGTTATTCGGGCGGATGCGACCACCGGGAGCGGTGGTGTGATAGATGTCCGGGCTGACGGGCGCATTTTTACCTCGGCACAGTATAGTGCTACTGGTGGCAATGGTGGCGGTGATGTAGTGATTACTGCGCCGGAAGTGAAGTTGGTCTCTGCTGAAATCGATGTCAGTGGCGGCAAGCTGGGTGGCGATATCCGCATTGGTGGTGGTTTTAAAGGTGAAGACACTACTATCGCCAATGCCACTGATACCTATGTTAATGCAACCACAACCCTGGCTGCTGATGCAACCCAGGCAGGTGACGGTGGCACAGTGGTGGTCTGGGCTGACGGCGTCACAAAATTTGGCGGTAGGATCAGTGCTACTGGCGGTGCCGAGAGTGGCGATGGTGGATCAGCAGAGGTCTCTGGTAAGGGAGAGCTGGGTTACAACGGTATTGTTGATCTCAGTGCTGCAAATGGTGAAGCCGGAACCCTGCTGCTGGATCCGGCTAACCTGACCATTGTTGAATCAGCGGCAACAACGCTCACAATAACCGAGTTGCTGGACCCTAATCCGGGCGCGTTTGACCGGCTCGGACAAAACAGGCAGACGTTGAGTAATGGTTATCTGGCTTTTGTTCAACCTGAGGATGATTTCGGTGGTGCTGATGCAGGTGCTCTCTATGTCTTTAATCCTGACTCAGGCGCGTTGGCGTATTCACTGACCGGTGCAAATGCGGGCGATCAGATCGGCTGGAATAATCTGGATTCAGTGACCGGCGGTTATGTGCTGCGTTCGCCGCTCTTTAATAGTTTTACGGGGGCCATCACTTTCTTCACGGCGGCTACCGGAGTTAACGGCGTTATTTCCACATTGAACAGCTTAACTGGTGCTCAGGCTGGGGATGCAGTCGGTGGTGCAGGGCTGATTAACCTTTCAGGTGGCCACTATCTGCTGAACAGCGGTGAATGGGGCAATAACCAAGGTGCCTGGACCTGGTTGAATACGGGTTCAAATTTGATGGTCAATGGCCAGCCGATCGCTGGGGTGGTCAATTCCAGTAATAGTTTGATTGGTGGGACGGGTGGAGATTCCACAAGTGCGTTCGGCTTTACGCAAAATTTCGGCTCAGGGATAACCGGGCTCTTTGTTCCCGGCTGGGATTCTGCCTTCACTGATGCCGGCTCTTTTACCTTGTTTAATGCCAATACTGGTCAGTTCCTTGATGGGGCAGACCTGATAGGCGGCATCAGCGCGTCGAACAGCCTAGTAGGCTCTGGCAATGGCGATATGGTTGGCTATGAAGGTGCTTATAGTGTTGGTGGCGGCTATATGCTGATGTCCCCGCACTGGGGCGGCAATCAAGGGGCCTGGACATGGTTTGATCCCCTTTCGGATATCCTGATAGATGGAAATCCTGTTGAGGGGCTGGTTAGTGCTTCCAATAGTCTGGTTGGCGGTACAGGAGATCTGAGTGCTCCAACGGCAGCTTATCTGTACAACCTCGGCTCTAGTCGCTATGCCCTTATTAATTACCAGTGGGATGATGCCGGGACCCAGGATGCCGGTGCTGTAACCTTTATCGATGGTATCACAGGACGTTTCCTGCTCGATAACAGCGCTCTAGCCGGTATCGTCAGTAGTTCCAATAGTTTGGTCGGTAGTTCGGCGTCTGATCAGGTCGGCAGCCAGGGGCTGGACTGGGTCGGTGGCAATTACATGCTGCTCAGCCCTAATTGGGGAAGTGCGCAGGGAGCCTGGACCTGGATTGACGTTGATGCCAAGACCCTGGCGGACGGTAGCTCATTTATTGGCACAATAAGTTCCAGCAATAGCCTGGTAGGGGGCACTGCGGCGTCAGGACTGATTGTAAACCCTTATCCTGATCACCTGGGATCAAATATCTACGTCCTCAATAACTACGGCTGGGATAGCGCGACTAATATGGATGCTGGTGCTGTCACGCTGTTTAATGGCGCAACAGGACAGTTCCTGGATCTGATGGATTTTGTTGGCACTATTAGCAACAACAACAGTTTGGTCGGTAGTTCGGCTAATGATCTCGTGGGCTACGGTGGGATAGAGAACGCCGGTAGCAACTACATCGTGATGAGTCCCTATTGGGGTAATAATCAGGGTGCCTGGACCTGGATCGATCCGATTAATGATCTGGTCGCTGATCAGGACTCCTCTATTACCGGCTTTGTCGATCAGTTTAATAGTCTGATAGGAGGCAATGGCGGTGATCCTGGTGGTTCATTTGCCGATCTCTATAGCCTGACCGGATCCAAGTACGGTTTGTTCAACCGTTATTGGGATGATGCCAGTGCAGTAAATGCTGGCGCTATCACCCTATTCAATGCGGATCTTGGTGTCTTTCTTGATGGTAGCCCGTTACTGGGACTGATAAATAGCAGCAACAGTCTGGTAGGTAGCTTAGGCCAGGATCGGGTAGGGAATATTGGGCCAAGTTTCCTGGGTAACAATAACTTTTTGCTTAGTCATCCATATTGGGGCAATAACCAGGGCGCCTGGACCTGGATTAACCTGAATAATGATCTGTTAGCCAACGGCCAGGCGATAAATGGCGTTGTTGGCGCCGGCAACAGTCTTATCGGTGGCACCGGTGGATTCCCTTCAGGCTCTTTTGCTTATCTGTCCAATCTGGGGAGCGGCAATTATCTGTTAATCAACAGTTACTGGGATGGCCCGGGAGCTCAGGATGCTGGTGCCGCAACTATCTTTGATGCCACCGCGGGTAAGTTCCTGGACGGTAGTGATCTGGTAGGCACCATTTCATCGGTTAACAGTCTGGTTGGCAACACCGCTTTTGACCGAGTTGGAGAGGGCGGACGTCAGTGGGTTGGCGGCGGATATCTTCTGGTAAGCCCACATTGGGGCAATAATCAGGGGGCGGTTACCTGGTTTAATCCAGCTACCGGATTATTGGCAACCGGGCAAGCATTCAATGGTGTGCTTAGCAGCGCAAATAGCCTGATCGGCGGCACAGGTGGTGACGCTAATGGTGTCTATTTTGAAACCTATAACTTTGGCAGCAGTAAATATCTGCTCTACGACAGTGAGTGGGATGCGCCTGGCGCTGTTGATGCTGGCTTCATGACAGTGATCGATGGTCTTAACGGTGACTTTATAAACGGCACAGATCTGGTTGGTACTATCAGTAGCAGCAATAGCCTGATCGGCAGCAGTGCCAATGATCGGGTTGGTATCTGGGGGGCGTCCTTTGGTACCGGGGGGGCTATTGTCGAAAGTCCATACTGGGGTGATGGACAAGGCGCCTGGACCTGGATTGATGACACTAACTACCTACTGGCAAATGGCCAGTCAGTAACAGGCGTTATTAGTGCTGCTAACAGTCTCGTAGGTGGTACTGCTGGTGATACCAACGGTGCTTCGTCATACATCAGTTATTTTGATAACAATCTGGTCGCCCTCTTTAATGAAGAGTGGGATGCGTCTGGAGCCACTGACGCAGGCTCAGTCACATTCTTTAACGAACAAACTGGTTTGATGTTGAATGGCTCACCGCTACTGGGGACCATCAGCAGCAGTAATAGCCTGGTTGGCAGCAATACCGGCGACCGGATCGGTTATGACTGGGATAGTCCCTCACAGAATATCCTCATTCTAAGTCCGAACTGGGGCAATAATCAGGGCGCGATAACTTGGGTGAACGAAACAACAGCTACCTTGGTCAACGGTGCATCGGCAACAGGTGTGATCAGTACTGCCAATAGTCTGGTTGGGGGAACCGGTGGAGATGCCAATCCAACCTATGTAGAGGGTATTTCATCGTACGGCAGTAATATGGCGTTAATTCGGATACCCGAGTGGGACGCCTCTGCTTCGGCATTTGATGCGGGTGCGGCCATTATGTTTAACCCGACCGCAGGTACCTTCCTTGATGGCAGTCAGTTCAGCGGAACAATCAGTGCTGCCAATAGCTTGGTCGGCAGCAGCCTGAATGATCGGGTAGGTTACTACTGGCCATGGTCGGTTGGTGGTGGCGAGATGCTCAGGCACCCCTATTGGGGCGATAATCAGGGGGCATGGACCTGGTTTGACAGTACTACAGGGCTCTTAGCCAACGGTCAGGCCTTCAAAGGTGTCTTGAGTTCAACCAATAGTCTGATCGGCGGTACTGGGGGGGATGTTAACGGATCCTTCGCAAACTTTTGGAATGCCGGTAACGGAAATTACTTCCTTTATAACAATGGTTGGGATGGGCCGGGCGCTCAGAATGCTGGTGCAGTAACCGTGTTCAATGGTGACACAGGCTCCTTTATTGATGGCAGTGATCTTGTGGGGGTTATCTCTGGAGCAAACAGTATTGTAGGTGAACGACCTAGTGACTTCCTTTCGTCAGGCAACATTCAGACACTTATTAGCGGTCAGAGGTTTGCCGTTTACAGCCCATTCTACGACAGTGCTACTGCTTCTGATGTTGGTCGGGTTTTCTTGATAGACCTGACAGAAGGGGGAGAATCTCCTACCTCTGATCTGTTGTTCAGTTCCAGCCCCTCATCGGACGTCAATGTTACTCGAGGTTCGGTTGAAGCAACCTTGGATACCGGCACAAATTTGCTTCTGCAGGCGAACAATGACCTGACAGTCGCTGCTGATATTCAAGTAGATGAAGGTGGTGCAGGTGGTGACCTGACGCTTCAGGCTGGGCGTAGCTTGTTTGTGAATGCTGATATCTTTACTGATAACGGCGACCTGACGCTGGTAGCCAATGATGAAAACGCTTTGCAAACTAACCGCAGCGCAGGACAGGGGCAGATCTCAGTGGCTAGTGGTACCGTCCTGAACAGTGGCAGCGGTGATATCACTCTAAGAATCGGCACCGGGCCTGAGGCAGGGGATATCAATATTGCCGGTAGCCTGCTGTCAACCGTTGGAGATATCACGCTTCATAATATGACTTTGCTGAAAGGGATAAACTTGCTGTCGTCCGCGATAGTAGATGCCGGAAACTCCGGTACAACAGGTGAATCCACGGTGCTGTTTATGGCTGACAGCCTGGCTATCGCCGCCGGAGCCTTGGTACATGGTCAGGACTTTGATCTTCGTCCAACCAGTCTGAACTATGATCTCGGCTTGGCCGGAGGCAGTGGCGCTTTAAATCTGACTGAAGCTGAACTGAACGCACTTGATTTCAGTCAGTCGATTACCCTCAACAGCGGTATCCTGTCCGGGGATATCAATATCGGAAGCTTTACCGCTACTCAATCACCATCGTTTTACCGGTTTTATGCTCGTGATGGTCTGACAGTGTCTGGTGGCATCAGTGTACCGAACTGGGCCTACTTGACCGCGGATTATAATGATAACGGCGTTAATACGATGGATCTGAATGGTGGTTTTAGTGGTAACTTCAACCTCTATTCCGCGACCGGAACATCTGCACAGAATGATTTACTTTTGCTACCTGACAGTACGAATACGCTCACCCCAAATGGTCAAAATATGCTTATTGACCTTGGCGGTGCGACTGGTACCGCGTTCCGCTTTGGCGACGTTGTTGGTGGTAGTGGAGCCGATACCTTTAATCTTTCCAGCACTAATATTCTGACCTCAATTTCCGGTGGAGGCGGGTCCGATACCTTTGATTACACCGGTTACAGTGCTCCGATGACCGTCGATCTGTTGGCTGGCACCGCACCTAATGTGGCTGTATTCAGCAGTATTGAAAACTTTATAGGTGGTAGCGGAGACGATATTTTCCTGTTGAATAACAGTAACTATGTGGTGAACTCGATTGTCGGTGCTGGCGGCACAGATACGGTTAACCAGACTGCCGGTACGCTCAACCTAACCGGGATGTTGGATGCTGAGATCGTAACCATGAATGGCGGCACATTTGGCGGTGTTGGGACCATTGTCGGCGATATCATGATAGATGGCGGCACGATGAGTGTCGGTAATTCTCCCGGACAGTTAACCATTATTGGTAACTACACACAGACGGCGAATTCGACCTTCTTGGCTGAACTTGGCGGAACAGATCAGGGAGTTAGCTACGATTTCCTTGATGTTACGGGAACCGTGACACTGGACGGCGCTTTGGATGTGGTGCTGTTTGGTGGTTACCAGCCGCTATACCAGGACAGCTTCACGCTCATTAACTCGCAGAGCGGTAATATCGTCGGCGATTTTTCCAGTAGAGCACTGCCGGCCGGGTTTGACTGGGGGACTGGTGTGAATGGTCCTGCCTATCAGATGGTTAACAACTCGGTTACTGCTACGTCCACTGTAACTTCGACCCAAACCTCTGAGATTGTCAGCCTGACTGAACAGTCTACGCTCGCTCAGACCACCACAACCACAACGGACACCTCGTCATCCGGTGAGAGCCTGTTGGTTGATGCCACTCAAACAACAGAGCCGACCTTGGCAGAGATCGGTGATGAGCTGGTCGCCATGACCGAAGAGAATCCGACTGCTGCCGGCGGCACAATCACTACTTCAGTACTGTCGGTAGCCGGTGCCAATGTTAGTGATGGCGATGAGCTGCTTGAAACGGATCTTTACCCGCCAGTGGAAGAGCCTATTAGCAAAACGCCGCTACCTGATCTGGAAACGGTAACCATTGTCGAGGCTATTGAAGCACTGAACACGGGCGATTACACCTACGCGGACAAAACGCTTTTCTACTATAGCCTGAGCGAAGAGCAGGTGGTGGAAGGTTTGTTAGAAGCGGGAGAAACAGAGTTATCGCGGTTCTTTGCGAGCACAGCTATAGGTATGGAAACCAATGAAGCTCAGCTGATTGAGATCTTGACAGAGCAGGGTGCAACCGACGATGAAAAAATCAGCTATCTCGGTCTTTTTGCCCGGATGCGTCATATCGGTATGAGCCGCCTGCTGGCAGAGGCACTAAGGTTATTGCGGCTTGATCCGGATATGGCAGATGTCTTTGATGATGGTGCAGTAGGTGAAGAGATCGGTATTAGCCTGAACCGTTTCCCGCAAACTGTTGATGGTCTGGCGACCCTGGACGGTAAGCTGCGAAGTGATTCGAAAATGCTCTACCTTGGCGTCAACCAACAATGGGTTTTCGTAGATGAAAGTGGTGGCTTTAAAGCAACAGTACCGCTGCAGCAGGGCTATAACCAATTGGAACTGAGTGCCAGTGATATTGGTGGAGCGAGCGCTTCCACTGTTATTCCGGTCAGCAGTGAAGTCACCGGAGAACTCCCAAAAGTGGAAGGTCGGAGGATTGCTCTCTTTATCGGGGTTGAAGAGTACGATGGCGCGATTCCTGAGCTGGATACGCCAGTGAATGATGCCAGAGCTGTGGCAGAGAAGATGTCTGCCGAACACGGCTTCGACACCAGATTGCTTGAGAATCCAACCAAACAACAGATCCTGGATAGTTTGAAACAGCTGTCTGATGAGGTGCAGGAAGGCGATAGCCTTGTCGTTTACTACGCTGGCCACGGCTACCAGCTGAAAGAGAACGGTCGGGGCTACTGGCTACCAAGGGATGCGGACACTGATACCCCAGTCAACTGGGTCTCAAATCGTGATATTGCCCGACTATTCCACCGAACTCCGGCGAAGCAGATCATGTTGGTTTCAGATAGCTGTTACTCCGGAACTTTCACTAAAGGCCGTGAAGTAAGCAATATTCGTGAAGATGATGTGCGCTGGCTGCGAGCGGTAATGGCGATGTCCTCAGGTGGCGAACAGCCGGTCTGGGATGGCGGTGGTGATGGGCATTCTGTTTTTGCAGCGAAGTTGCTGGATTCAATCGAAAATGAGGAAATCCAGGGGGCTCAATTCTACCGTCGGGTTCGCGATAAAGTGGTCCAGGTAGCGCCACAGATTCCGGGTTACGGTGCGATGGTAATGCCCGGATATGACGAAGGTGCAGACTATCAGTTAAAACCAAGTGTGAGGGAACTGTGATGAGGCGATTATGCTTATTCGTATTGCTATCGCTACTTAGTTACGGTGCTTATTCTGCTCCGGTCGCACTGGTAGAGGATCTGAGTGAGGAGGTGACCTCTGTGCAGTTACTCGATTTCCTCTCTTTGGGAGATGTAGTGACGTTAAAACCTTCAGCAACTCTGACATTAGGATATCTTGATAGCTGTACACGGGAAGAGATTAAGGGTGGCACTGTCACCATCGGTGAGCAGCAGAGCGAAGTTAATGGCGGCTCAGTGGCTCGCCAGCAAACCCAGTGTGATGGCGGTCGGTTATTGTTAGTGGCGGAACAGGCGGTACATAGTGGTGCTGTGGCTGTGCGGGCTGCGCCCGGTAACAATAAGGTCAGCCTGACGGTGCATGATGTCAGTCCTGTTCTGATTCTGCCGAAAGCCGCAAAGGTCGTGATTAAGAGGATCGATAAAAAAGGAGAGCGTTACCGGATCAAACCTGAACCCAATGATAGCCGGATTCGACTGGATCTAGCATTGCAGCAGATCAGCCTGACACCTGGTGGCCAGTACATGGTGAGTTCTGCCGGGCGCTCCATGGTGTTTGAGGTATCTGAGGATGCAGGCCACAACTCAGCAGACCTGCTCGGCAGGCTGATCCCTCTCTAATTCGGGACTTAGCGGGCTTGGCGGTGAATAAGCGGTTTCGAAGCAGTATCCCGGCGGTGTTCCTGGCCGTTGTATTAATATCTGCGGCCAGTATAACGCCGGCATTTGACCGTCTGAATGCATATTCGATCGACTTACTGTTTATGGCCCGGAATGTTGTCTATGGACAACAGTATCCCCCCGAGCAATCAAAAGTTGTGGTGGTCGCTCTGGATGAACAGACCTACGATACAGAGCCGTTTTCCGGACTGCCTAAGGTGCTCTGGACGCCATATATCGCTGCTGTACAGGACCAGATACTGGCTGCTGGTGCAACGGTGATCGGTTACGACCTTATTTTTTCTACATCGCTTGAATCCTATCTCCCCGGACATGAACGACCATTTTTGCTGTCGTTGCTAAAAGGCTCACGGCAGGACAAAGTTGTTCTGGGTAAAGCTCAACATGCAGAAAAACCGGTCGCGCCGCATCCTTCTCAAGGGTTGATTGTGAACGCCCGGGAGAACGTTCGTTCGCTTAATATGCATGCGGATGGAGACGATATTATTCGTCGTATTCCACTGATCTTCACGACCGCTGATCAGCGACAGGAGCCTTCGATGGCGCTGGAGGTTGCGGCTCGTGCGGTGAAGGCTGATCCTCAACGTCGCCCAGATGGTCAGGTGATGCTGAATAACTACCGAATACCGGGCGGTGAAAGAAACGCTGCTTTGATCAATTTTCAGGGCGGAGATGATATTCCTACCTACTCGTTGGCAGATCTTTATGCCTGTAGTCAGCAGGGAGGACAGGATTACTTTCGCCGTCACTTTAAAGACAAAGTGGTGCTGCTGGCGGCTGTGCTGGATGTTGAAGACCGGAAAACTACCTCCAAACGCTTTATGACCGGCAGTGGGCTTGGCGCTGAGGTCCCTGAATGCCAAATTCCAAGAGTTGCAGCTAAGCAGACTTTCCGGCGGGATACGATACCGGGCGTTTTTGTCCATGCCACCGCGATCAATAATCTGCTGAGACAGGATCTTGTTGAAGAGCCAGGTATTGAGTTTAACCGTACCATCATCATACTGCTGGCGTTGATATCCGCTGTGCTGACGGCTCTTCTGAAGCCCAGCCATAGTACCGCTGTGGTGACGTCGCTACTGGTCGCTTCCGGTGGGGTGGGAGTGGTTGCTCTGCAACAAGGTTGGTTATTGCCGGTATTACCCGCCATCACCGCAATGCTTGTCAGTTATCTACTGATCTCCATCTACCGTTACATGATTGTCGATAAACAGAAAAAGAAGATTCGAAATTTGTTCAGCCTCTATCTGCAACCGCATCTGGTCGATCGAATGGTCGAGACAGATCACCTGCCTCAACTGGGCGGTGAAGAGCGGGAAGTGTCGGTGTTGTTTTCGGATCTCGCCAACTTTACGGAATTGTCTGAAGGCCTTGATGCCCATGAACTGGTCAGTCTGATGAATCGCTATTTCACTGCCGCGACAGAACTGATCGAATCACATGGTGGTTTTGTTGATAAATATATTGGGGATGCGGTTGTAGCTGTATTTGGTGCGCCACTCGATGACCCTCATCATGCCGGTCATGCAGTAGCTGCAGCGCTGATGATTCGCGACAAACTCCAGCAGATGAACGAGGCTGGTGAGTTTGGCGAAAGAAAAATTGAACTACGTACTGGGATTAATTCAGGTGTAGCAGTGGTGGGTAATGTGGGTTCGTCGAAGCGTTTTAACTATACGGTGATGGGTGACACAGTGAATCTGGCCTCACGGTTGGAAGGAGCGAATAAAACCACAAAAACAAGAATCCTGATCTCTGACGAAGTTGTTGCAAGGTTGCCGGATAGTTTTGTTGTTAGAGAAGTGGCGACAATAAGAGTTAAGGGGAAGCAGACACCGACTACAGTGTTTGAACCTATGGCGGCTTTCAGCAACCGACCCGCACGCCGTGAAGAAGACCATTCCGCTTTTACCAAGCTTAGACAAAAAGTCTCTCTGCCCAAAGCGCTACAGGGGTATCGCAAACTGTCTGCTGATTTTGCCAGGGCTCAGGATTACTACCATCACCGACAGTTTGCCAAGGCGATTGCGTTGATGCAGCCCTATGGTGATGATGCCGCTGCGCAGGCGTTACTGCAGCGGGCAACGGATAAGCTACACCATCCACCGCCGGAAGACTGGGATGGTGTTGATATTCTAAAAGATAAATAGCCCGCCAGGCCCTCAACCATCCTTGGTTGTTTTCCATCTTTACTGGTCATATTTACTGGCCCCGGCCACAGATCATCACAACTGCTGTTTTAATTGCTATCCCTAAATCAGCCCTGAGCCAACCGGAGAAGTTTGACAGACTCAGAGAATAGGCGTGATCAAAGGCGACTTTTGAGCGGACATCTTCGATATCTCGGTCATAGCCCTGATTAACCTGTGCCAGCCCTGTAATCCCAGGCTTTAAGCCGTAAGTGCGTTCTGCAAAGTAAGGAATGGCGGTTTCCAGTTTGGAGTAGAATCCCGGGCGTTCAGGCCGAGGGCCAATCACTGACATCTCACCTTTAAGTACGTTGATCAGCTGAGGAAGTTCATCCAGTCGGGTTTTGCGCATAAACCGGCCGATACGGGTTACCCGTGGATCCTGTTCGGTCGCCCATACTGCTCCGGTGCGGCTCTCTGCATCGGTTCTCATAGTGCGGAATTTGTACATCCAGAACAGTTCTGTTCGCTTGGAACTGGCGTGGCCAATACGATGCTGTTGGAACAGGATCGGACCTGGTGAATCGAGCTTAATTGCCAGCGCAATAAAGGGCAGTAGCAAGGCAGTAACTGCCAAGCCGGTTATGGCGAATACCAGATCAAATAACCTTTTAGCCCAGATTACTTCAACTGGGATATAACCTGACTCTGTTTTGCGTGTGCTGGTGATTGAATCAATATTCATGACTTGATCTCCTCTGAAACAGATTTCCACTGGCCGCGCTCCAATCCCATGCAGTAGCGCATAACGCCGATAAAGCTGCTGATGTAGCCGTTGATCAGGTAACAGATCAGATTGAGCTTGAAGGGCATCTCGGTATTGAGCCAGGCCGATAGTCTCGCCATGGTCAGTCCTGCCAACTGCAGGCCGAGAATCACTGAAAAAAACATTGAGCCTGGCGCTAACCAGCAGCAAATAAGTAGCTGAGTCAAAAGTAACAGCGGCATCAGGGCTCGCAGGCACTTACCGGAGAAAAAGGCGAATGCAACGCCTTTCAGGCGTGGTGAAAGCAGCCCTGGTGAACGAAGTAGCTGCTGGAAGTTGCCAGCAGCAATCCTGACTCTTCTTTTCCGGTCTAGTTGCAGCGATGCCTGCTCCAGCTCAGTGGCAACTATCTCCGGGGCGTAGATCGCGCGGTGTCCGGCTTCAACCATCTTCATTGGCAGAATGAAGTCGTCGTTAATAGTGTCGGCCGGTAAAGGACGAAAAGTTCTGCGACGGAAAAAATAGAGTGCACCATGCACACCGATCGGGCTGCCAATTGCAGCTTCGCCACATTTTACTCGGGTTTGATAGCGCCAGTATGCAGCTTCACCGTCGCTTCCAGGAACATCAATGTGGTATGTGGCAGCGACAACGGCAATCCGGGCGTCTTTGAAGTAGCTTGCTGCTTGCTTCAGGGCATCATGTGAGATCAGCGCTGATGCGTCGCTTAGGGCAATAATTCCCTCAGATTCGCCACTGATGGTCTCATTGAGAACTGCGACTTTTCCCTTGTTTTTCTGATGCACAATCAGTTCAGCATTCAGCCCCTGACAGCCGGGTTCTTGCAGTGCTTTGCGGGCCTGAATGGCGGTGTCGTCGGTACAGCCGTCACAAGCGACTATTAGCTTCAGGCGATCTTTTGGGTAGTCCAGTGCTGCGATGTTTCTGATTTTTTTAGCAATCACGTCCGCTTCATTGTATGCGGGAATGATCAGGCAGATCTGCGGCAGGGACTCTGGTAAGGTCCGTTTGGTTGAAGAGTTGTGTCGTTTAGCAAATAGGTTTAGTAGCAGAGGGTAAACCAGATGGTGATAGACGATCAGGCCCCATAATGCGATCAGTAGAATTAACATTTTGCTATCCTCCCTCGGGTATTGAGCAGCTCGAAGTATTGGTCTGCAGTTAATCGCAGGTCACCGGCGCTGAGGACGAAGTGACGGGGGGTTACCGGCTTTGATTGCTCGCAGAAAGGTAGCAATGTGCGGTGCAGTGTTTCACTGTCAGCCGGTGGTACCAGTGCCCCGGTCACCGGACAAACGGTATTACTGCAGCCGCCTACATCGGTAACGATCGCAGGAATTCCGCTGGCTTGGGCTTCAAGCGGAGACAATGGCAGGCCTTCGTTTAGAGAGGGCAGGCAAAACAGGTCGATGGCATGGTAAAAAATACGCATATCATCCTGAGCACCGAGAAAATGGATTCGCTCTCGTTGTCCCAGATCACTGGCAAGCGCTTCCAGGCAAGCGCGTTGGCTGCCGTCTCCAGCCAAAACTAGTGATACGTTTGCAGGAAGTGCAGCCAGGGCCCTGAACAGGAACTTATGGCCTTTAACCGGTTCCAGTCGTGCTGCGCAACCGATGATGAACTGGTCTTCCGGTATCGATAGCTGTTTTCTGGCTCGTTGTTTGGCGTCACTAGCGCAAGGCTTAAAGTACTCTACATCGACACCATTCATAATCACTGTCGGATGACAGTAGCGGTAATGTTTCCGAAGCACTCGAGCGACCTGATCGCAGTCAGCGACTATTAGTGGCCGTACCAGATTCAGTAGCCGTCCTTGTAGGTTTCGTCGTGATGGTGTGCTCAAATGCCAGGCATCATGCTCGGTATGGATCAGGCAGCGGATTCTGGCCATTCGGGCAGCCAAGCCCCCATACAACAGTGGACCTATATGATGACTGTGAACTGCAGACGCCTTCAGGCGGCGTAGCAGTCGGAAAAGGCGCCATAGGGTCTTGAGACTGGTACCGGGAGGTTTGCCGAGAAAATGAAGATGTCCTTCATGTTCGGTCAGTCGGGGCCATTGTTGCAGGGTGTTGTGGCTATCGCCTTCTAGGCTGACGATGTGAATTTCAGCACGATCCGCCAACTGGCGCTGTAGGTCAAGCGCCATGGTTTCAATGCCTCCGGGGCGCAGGTGCTGAACGACCTGTACGATAACGGGTTTCATCTTTCACCTCCCGATTGCTGGGATTTTTCGAATGGGGGAATTCGGGTAAGAACCGGTACTTCAAGAATTCGTGTGACAATTTCTTTCCGGCGGATGGTGGTATCCAGCAGTTCTGCGACTATCGCCAGGCCAATACCCAGCGCTACACCTGCAAAGCCGCCTGCGATAACGAAAATGAGCAGTGGCAAGTTAACTGGGGCAACAGGGTCAAAAGGGGGATCAATCAGCTTAACCCGTTCGCTTTCCTCTTCTTTACCCAGGGAACCGGTGACACGCGCAAGTTCATGGCGGTCAGCCAGGTCCTGGTAGATTTTCTGTCTTACCTGTATATCACGGGTCAGTTCATTCAGGCGGCGCTTGTGTTGGCCAAAGCCATTGACCCGTTTTGCCAGTAGCTCAATCTCTTTTTCAAGCGATGCTATCTCTTCCTGTAGGCCATGGACTTTGTCATCCGCTTTCTGCAGTCGCTCGAGTTGAGAAACCAGCAGCGGTTGGAAATTATTGCCGTTGGTATCCTGCGAAGTGTTGGTGGCAATTGCCCAGAGTCTTTCCAGAACTTCGCGATTCAGATTATTCGGATCAATATGTTGTGCATGGGATAGCAGGCGCTTACGTTCGTGTTCTAAAGCTCTTAACTTAGCGAGAACACTTTGTACCCGACTGTGCTGGTCGGTGTAGCGGCCGCGAAGTTCGGTCAGATCGGCCATAACCCCGACAATAGCTTCTTCGATCTTACCAACCACTGGATTGGTCTGGGATAACCGGCTGGCGAGGCTCAAACGAGCACCGCGAGCGCCTTCCAGTTCAATACGGCGCTGTGCAATTAAAGCCTGCAGCGTTGACAGCCTTGAGACATTGCCTGAATGGAGTTCAGGAAGCTCACTGGCAAATTGGCTCTGATATTCTGCCAGTTTGCCTTCGGCCACTTCTAAATCCTGACGGCGCAGGTCAAGCTCGCGTGCAAGAAAGGTTTCTGATTGCTGGATAGAAGAGCGCTGAGGAGCCAGTACCCGTTCAACGAAGCGCATACTAACCAGTTTCAGCGTTTCGGCCATGTTTTCCGAAACAGGTGAGCGAAAGGTTATTTTGATCAGATCATCGCCGACAAGCCGAGCGTTAAGCGATTGCGAAAGATCGGCAATTACAGCTGCTTTCTCTTTATCGTCCATTTCGACATCGAGCAGTTTCATCTGCCATGCCACGCCAGCCAAAATATGACGACTGTGCAGCAATGCGTTCAGTGCCTCCATCCGGGCTTTCAGGTTGGTGGCAACTGAAAGGTCTTCCAGGAATGGGTTATGGGTTGAGGCTTCCTGAAACAGAATAGTGGTGTAGGTTTCGTATGTTTTGGGCGCCAGTACGCCAACACCTAGTCCGACAAACGGCATCAGCAGGATCGGAATCGCAATCAGATAGCGACGCCTCCAGGCCGACCAGAGGATACTGGCGATGTTGCGGATTAAGGTGCTGCGAACCATTTGGGTCACCCGTCTCTTAACGAAGCTTGAGGATCACATGGTCAGGTGCCATATTCGGCTCAACGGCCGCTTCGACACTGACGTCTAGTTGCTGCATAAAATGGCTCACCTTCATGCAACGTGAGACCGCCAGTGTGGTGGCGGTAAAGCTATCGCTGACCATCGAAGGGGCGCAGCGAACACTGAGTGGTTTCTGAGCAGTGGCTTCGCTGTAATGGCGTAATCGTGTTTTATGAGTGGTGCTTAAACGGGACTGGTTTTTAGCGAACGTCAGGTCGAGTGGAGCGGCTTCGATCACCGCTTCTGTATGAGAGTCGTCGCCAGTTTTGGCTCGCTGCAGCATTTCTGAAACGCTGATCGCGCCATGGTGTGCTTCTGGCTTTTCTTCTAACTCCTCATAGAACGGAATATCCAGTTTGCTCATCATAGTGTTGCAGCCACTTAGCAAAAGGCTGCTGAGACAGAGGGCAGATATAGGTAAGTAGGAAAGTTTCATCTTGCTGTTCTCCTCACTAAGCGATTCAGACGCTTTATCAGGTAAACAGCAATTCGCGGGCCAGTTAGTGATTTTGCTGGGTTAGCTCTCTTGCCAATTGATGAATCTGGTGTAGCCATTGATCGGTTTTCCGTTCTGTTTTCAACGGATCAGATGGCCAGTTTGAAGGGATCTTATGTAGCAGTTTCTGACGCAGTTGGCGGGCGTCAGAATGGTGCTTCGCCTGCTCGTCCAACCAGCTCAACCAACGTCGGTCATTGACACCGTGAACCAGATCGATCAGCTGCTGAGTAATGTCAGGTGTCGTGGCGCAAACCCGCGCCATTGCTGGCATCATCTGTATGTCGTCTTCCCGTCCATCGGTGGGGTCATAGGGGTCTGCGGTGGGCATTCTGGCATGCCACTGAAGGTAACCGGACACTCGGTGTTTCCATAAGTAGAAGCCTCCTGCCAGACGAGCAGAGCTGAGGTTGTAAAACCAGGGTTCGGTACCCGCTGTACGAACCCGTTCAATGTCCTTTCCATCGACGCCAAAACCTTCATTGATCAATGCGATATCCAGTGATTTCAGGTATTGCTTGTCTGCTTTTTGGTTGAGATGAGCGGCTGTAAGCGGTTGTTTTTCATTTCGACTCGCATTTTGCAAAACAGATCTGACCTGTTCCAGAGGGTAGGGGTAAGAGGATAGGTTGGAGGGTTCATCTGCTACCGACCAGGCCAACTTTGGCAATCTGGACTCTTCGATAATACGTTCTACCTTCTTGATTCGTTCAGCGGCATTGGCCGGATCAGTACCCATCAGGCGTTTGAACGGAGTGTAAGCCAGTATTGGTGATTGATAACCAAATGATTCTAACAGTGCCAGTTCATTAACCAGTTCCAGGCGAGAATCTGTTTCACTGGGGGTTGGTAGTGGTGGAGCGATACCGGTAATGCCCATAGTCCGGATAAACTGCAGGTCACAATGGCGTTGCAGCGGGCTGAGTGAGGATAGATCGTAATTGCCATATAGATGTGGCGCGTCTTCAAGGTACAGGCCCACGGGGATATCAAGCACCGCAAGACGTGTGTCGAGGACCTCAACATTCAAAGTGTGGCGCTCTTCACCTACGGAAACGGTGATGGGGTAGCGACCTGGAGCCAGTTGATCGGGTACCGATATTCGGATGCTCAACTGGTCAGACAGTAAATCTTCGGGCGCTGCTGCGGTTAACAGGGTTGCTTTACGTTGTAACAGTGAACCGCCGGGGACAAGTCTTGATAGTTGGTGATGACGTTGTCGCAGAGTTGTATTCAGAGGGCCGGAGGATATATTAACTTCACTTATATGGTAGGAACTATGCAGCTGCAGATTTTCGAATCGGGTTTCACCGCGAGCCAGTGTCAGTGCATTTGAGGCTGTTTTTTCAGGCTTTATATTGGTATTTACCATTGGCCAGCGGGCTTCAAACCATTGTTGCTGACGGCGCTTTACAGCTTCAAGGTGCTGTTCTGCGATGGGTTCAAGTAACAGGCCGGTGATGGTGGTCGCTTGACGGTTAGCTCCTGCCAGATCGAGTCTTAGCTGATTATTCTGAATCGTGACTTCAGCTGAGATCAGATCACCACGAAACTGACCTATCAGTTCCCAGCTGCTTTGGCTCCTGCTATTGCGGGCTGCGTTGAATTTATGCTTCACATACCGGCTCTTAATCCATTCTTTGGCGGTTTGTCGCTGCATAATGATGTCTTGGCCATTTACTCTAATGCGACGCTCTATTAGTGGTGGGAGATGTTGCCAGTCGCCTATGTCTTCGGTCCAGATATGGACTCGCCAACGACCGTTTGGCAGGCTGAGTTTTAGGCACTCAATGCCCGCAATACCATCTCTGATTAACGGATCCGGTCCGAGTCTGCTAAACGCAACGATATTACCGGCAATGATTGACGGGTGTTCTGGTGTTAAGGGAATAAAACCCTGTAGGACGGCGCTGTCTGATGGCCCGAGGTCGTAGGCATAAACTGTACTGCTGATCGGACCTCTCTGCTCGCGCGTCAATGATGTGTCGGTAATTTTAGCGTGCCGGGTCGCGGTGAATATCTTGAGCATTGAGTCTTTGTCGATGTTAACCCTTTGTTTTCTAGGTGTTCGGAAATCTGCTGGATAGAGAGGGATACGGAAAGGGCCAGGCAATACTGTCCGTTCCACATTGATACGGCGATGATAAGGTGTTCCGGGTTTCGGGCTCAGTTCCAGAATCAGTATCTGTGGTGTCGGCTCATGGTTCTGGCCAGATAATAGCCAGACCTCAGAGGGGCCTGGTTGATACGGCTGCTGGAAAACTTTCTCGAACAGCAATGCTGCCTGCACTGTGCCTGAAAAAACGTATAGCACAGCAACAAGCATCGGCAGTCGAATGTATTCAGAGATCATCGATCAGCTCCTGAAGTTGCTCTGCTTTAATACGCCAGTCTTCCGATGCAACACGTTGCTGTCGCAGCTGTCGGCTGGATGATGAAAGCTTGCGGGATAAGCGGATCGCGGTTGCAAAGCCTTCTGCATCGTCAGCCTCAAATAGCAGATCCCGGTAGCCTTCAAGTGCTGGAAAACGAGTGCTGACCACTGGGCTGCCAGCTGCAAAATACTCTCTTAGTTTCAAAGGGTTACAGGCCTCAATCTGACCATTTTTCAGGAAAGGTAACAGGCCGACATCCCAGTGCTGGCTGTAACCGGGTAAAGTTTCATGTGGGCGGGGGCCCAGCAGGCGAATGTTTCGTTGTTGTTTTAGGCGAGAGATGTCGCACTGGACTGGTCCAATCAGTACAAAGGTCCAGTCTGGCAGTAATCGAGCGGTCTCAATCAGCAGTTGCTGATCTAACCAACTGGCGATACTGCCGTAGAATCCGGCAACCGGACCTGTAGGAAGGTCTTTGGCCGCGAGTACTGCTGTTCCAAATAGTTTGCAATCGACGCCATGCGGCAGAACAACGGTTTTCTCTGCTGGAAACTTCTCAGCTAAGCGATCACTGGCGGCGATAATCAGATCTGCTTTGGCAACTAATTCTGACTCCATCTCTGTAACCGGCTGATGGTCAACTCCTGCCAGCGAGGAGAAATCATCGCCACAGTAGTAGACCACGGCGCGTTCACCTAGCTGGCCAATAGCGTCTACGGCTGAGGGGAGTGAAGTCCAGATGACTGGTGGTAGTTTGCTTCGTTGGTTTAGCAGAGGCTTGAGTGAATACTTCAATAGCAGCCGATTGAGACTGCGTGCGATGCTGTTCCCGGGCCATGGAATCACTCTCGGCTGAATCAACTGAGGTGATAAAGATGAATCAGCTGAGGGTTGAACGGCTTTTGCTGAGCTATAGATCGCACAGAGTTTATTCCAGGCTCGGCAGATGTCGTGGCGGTTGATTCTCGGTCGGCGCAGACCGAGTGAATTCACCCAGAGCACCTGTTGGTGCTCCATCATGTGTTTGATCAGGTGTTGAGTACTACTGGGATGCTTACCCCAGTCTTCACCAAATACTAAAAGTTCAGATCTCATAGTGCTGTACCTGTCGTAGGAAGTTAACTCTGTGATCTTTTGATGCAGCACAGTCCCCTTCGGGTCGTTGAAGAGGGCTGTGGACGCCAAGCGGCGCTTTACTCGACGGTAACGGACTTGGCCAGGTTTCTTGGCTGGTCGACATCGGTACCACGCGCGAGGGCTGCGTGATATGCAACCAGCTGTATGGCGACGGCATACAACAGTGGGCTGATCAGATCGTTGCTTTGTGGCAGAACAAGACACTCAACCTGGTCTTCGTTGATATTTTTCCTGCTTATCCGGTCACCAATTAGCACACACCGGCCGCCACGGGCGATCACCTCTTCCATATTTGAGCGGGTTTTATCCAGAAGGGCGTCGTTTGGTGCTATCACGAATACCGGTACATCGCGTTCGATTAATGCGATAGGGCCGTGTTTTAGCTCTCCGGCACCAAAGCCTTCAGCATGGATATAGCTGATCTCTTTTAACTTAAGTGCACCTTCCATTGCGATAGGAAAGCTGTTGCCTCGGCCGATGAAGTAGGCGTCAGTGCAATGACTAATACTCTCTCCGATTCGACGGTAGCTGGCTTCATCCTGAAGAATCTCTCTGATCAGTACCGGCAGTGCGGAAAGTGACATATTCAGTCGGCTGGCGTCAGTGATAGGGATCTGCTGACGGAAAGTTGCTGCGCGTAACGCCAGGCAAGCCAGCGTAGTTAGTTGTGCGGTGAACGCCTTGGTTGAGGCAACACCAATCTCTGGCCCTGCTTGAGTTTGGAGGACGTAGTCCGCTTCTCGGGCAATACTGCTCTCGGCAACGTTCACTATCGCTATGGTTTGTTGTTGCTGACATTTGGCAAAGCGCAATGCCGCGAGTGTGTCAGCGGTTTCGCCGCTTTGCGAGATAAAGACCGCCAGACCATCACTGCTCATGATGGGCGAGCGGTAGCGAAATTCCGATGCGATATCTATATCTACCGGCAATCCTGCCAGTTGCTCAAACCAGTATTTCGCTACCATTGCGGCGTAATAGGAAGTACCACAGGCGACAATAGTCACTCGCTGCAGAGTGGTGAAATCCACCGGAAATGAGATAAGGCTGTCTTGAATATGCTGTAGGGTAAGGCTGATCGTTTCTGGTTGTTCACAGATCTCCTTATGCATGTAGTAGCGGTGATTCTGTTTCCCGGTGCAGTGTTGATTGACCTGGTTTCGTTTGAAAGCTCGCTCCACCCTGTGCCCGTTAGCATCGTGCAGGGCATATTGGTCTATTCCCAAGCGGGCATAATCACCCTCTTCAAGATACAGCAACTCATCAGCGCTATTGGCCAGGGCATGGGCGTCTGATCCCAGTGTCATTGACTGCTCACTGCGCCCAATAACCAGTGGGCTACCGCGACGGGCTGCGTAGATGTGATCATGATCCTGCTGGAACAACACGCCAAGAGCGAAGGCACCTTCCAGTTTATTTAAAGCGCGATTGAAGGCCTGATCGATATCCAGACCCTTTGCCATGTAGTAGCTGATCAGATGTGGAATCACTTCGGTATCAGTCTGGCTGTAGAAGCGAAACCCTTCCGCCTCCAACCAGCTATGCAGTTCGCTGTGGTTTTCGATAATCCCGTTGTGTACAACCGCAACATCGGCGTTACTGTGAGGATGGGCATTGGCTTCGTTTGGTTCGCCATGGGTTGCCCAACGAGTGTGGCCTATCCCTGCGAGTCCAGCGACGGGTTGAGTGCAGAGCAGTTCCCTTAACTGGTCCAGTTTACCGGTTCGTTTTAGTGTCTTAATCCCTTCATCGGTGATGACCGATATACCGGCTGAATCATAGCCGCGGTATTCAACATTACTTAATCCCTTGAGTAGTTCGGGTACAACGTCCTGGTGATTGATAGAGCCGACGATTCCACACATGACAGTTCTCCAGAGTTGTTGGTTAGCATGTTTTGAATAGCTGCTGCATAGCCTGTGCCAGATTTAATTGGTTTAGATATCAATTGGTTACGTTCTTCGCGTGCTGCTCGCTGTTAGATTGCGAATCATTTTGCGAGCGGTTTTGGGTGCAATTTGAAAGTGCGATTGCCAGCGCCAGCAGGATATAGAGAGGCCAGGTAAATCCCATGGTCAGAAAGGTGCCTGAGACACAAAAACCTGCCAGCCCGGCCTGCAGAGATTGAGCTGCCGCAAAGAGTACGGGTTGATAGTCCGGCGTCTTTGGATTGGTGCGCTGGTAGGCTGAAATTGAGAGGCGAGCGATCATATAGATCAGCGCCAGGAAGACGATTAGCCCAACTAGGCCGGTTTCGGCCATAACGCCAAACCAGGTACTGTGAACGGCGTGGTTTTTACCATCCCAGTGCGGGCTGTAGTCGAAATAGTTAAAGATGAAGTTGTTCAGCCCGACGCCGAAAAGGGGATTATGTAATGCCATACCGAAGGCTGCTTGCCAGGCATAGATTCGGCCCATAGCGGATTCATCTATCCCCTCTTCATGAGCACCGCCTGACGCACGGTCACTCACCCCTGCGAGTACGAAAAGTACGCTGAGGGCCAGCAAACCAACGGAAATCAGTAATACCTTATTCTGGACGCGGTGCCAGGCGAAAATACCGCTAACAGCGCAGATACCGAGCAAACCGCCGCGACTTTGGGTAGCAATAATGGCGCAGACAACAAGGATGTAGCCGGATAGCCCTAAGAGTTTCCAGCCGATATTAAATTGAGGCGTTAAGAGCATTGCTAGGGCGAAACTGGCGGGGAAAAGCAGAACCAGAGACAGGTCATTCGGATCACCCAGCATTGAGCCAATACTCCGGCCGATGGTGACGCGGGTTCCTTCTACCAGTTCGAGTCCGTTGGCTTTGTTATAGAGGGTGACCAGTCCAACCAGTATGCCGACCACGACCATCGTTAGCAGTAGCAGTCGAAATTGTGAGGGTTTAGTTAACAACCAGCTGATCGCAAATACTATGATCGCAATTTTAATATAGGTGCCACTAAGGCTGGCAATTGCTTCTGCCCGGTTTGAAGCCAGTAATGAGCCTATACATACAAGTACAAAAAACAGCGTAAAGACGCCCAGTTCACGGCACCAAAATGGCTGCATACGACCTACCAGCATGTTGATAGATAGAGACGCCAGTGTTCCTAACGCCAGCAGTTGCGGTATGCGCAGTGGATAGAGCTGAGGAAAGACTTCGTGTAGACGGAAAAAGGAAAATGCGATGAAAGCCAGGCAAACAAGGAATGGCGCAATCAGTCCACAGATCAGCATGATAGGTAATAGCGCAAGTGCAGCGATAGCAGGGTGAGGAATCTGTAACCACAATAGTGCGATCAGAGAACAGGCAGAAAAGGCGCTGGCGGTTTGAGAAAATGCAGATGTGTGGTTGGAGTATTGCATGAGCAGGTCCCTCTTTCTGCTATCAGGCAGCAATGCTGCGGGCTTACAGATAACTAAGCGAATAACGCGCCATTCTGAAAAAGCCTTTATGTATTAAATGGTTATGTTTCTTGAGATGGCTGCTTTAGGGATCAAGTGAGCGACGTTTTCTCACAATGAGAGCGGTTATTATCAAATTGAGAAAATAAAAAAGGTGCCGCTAAGGGCACCGGGGAAATGTTGGTATCGGTTTTGAGGCTTTTATTTTTCTTTTGCGCGGCGTCTCAACAGATTGAACAGCATCAGGCCAAGTCCCATAACCGGTAAACTCGCCCCTAGGCTAGGTGCAGGAGCAGCCTGCAGGGAGATAACGGTGTCAGTGTCTGGAACATCTGCGTAGATCGCTTCAATCGGGTCCGTCCGGATTCTGAATACCGCATCGTTAAAATCATTGTCGCCATAGGGCCGTTTGAGGTCTTCGAAGCCCAGAATCAGCTCATCTTCCGCCTGGTCGGAAAACATCATTGCGACATGACGTGAATACTCATCTGGATTGTCGATGGTGGCCGAGGCATCGTTTTCTGGGTTAAGGAAATCGATGGTATACATTGTTAACGGGTCCAGGTCGTTGTCCCAGCCATTCACTTCACTACCATTCCAGGCGTTTTGTAGCAGGAAGAAGCCCATCTGAGTGCCGGCCTCAAAGACTTCACCATCAGTCATGTCATAGTCGGTGCCATCAATATTTGTCAGGCTGCCGTCGCCAAGTACGTAAGTGTCACCGGCATTCAGCTGGCCGCCACCTCCGGTTTCAGAGACGTTATTAAATATCATCCCTGTGTCAACGCCGGATAAAACGCTGAGTTCACCAATGCTGATGTTTCCTGAACTGTCGGTGTCAATGTCGCCAAACGTCAGCCCATCAAAGGTAGAATCATCAAATGTAAAGTAGCCCAGACTGTTACGGTAGCCAGCCCCTTCATCGAGGAAAGTCACCGAGACTTGTGCGTCCTGCTGAAGGACAACGGTTGGATCGTAGGATGGATCCAGATAAGCCTGATTAACGTCAACACGCTCAGGAAGGGCTTCATTAATGCTATCCAGAAGCCCCGCCTCCAGTTCAACATTGGTGAGATTTGCCGGTACTTCATCTGCCAGAGCATTCTCAGTCGCAATCATTAGCATTGACGCAGCAAAGAAATACCCTGTTAGCCGATTAGTTGTCATAGGCGCCTCCTGAATAAGTGGGACTCCAGATAAATAAAAATCTTCCTTTGATAGGGAGTTGCACACCTCATGCCAACAGGGGAGTATTAAAAATCAATGGGTTACGCCGTAGTAGGATTCTCAATTTGCGAATTACATCAATTTTGTATCAGCTGATGTCGCAATTTGAGACGCTGGCATACTAAATCCGATACGGGTCTTGCTGGCGAGTTGTTCTGCTAGTTGGCAACTTCCTGACTCTGCAAATGCGATTGCCTGACGCTTGTCGTATGCGATCTTAAGTGCAGGGAGCAGCTTATGGTTGAGTTGATTAAGGCTGAAACGCAGTGCAGGAAAATCGTTGTGCACATTTCGACCAAATATAACGCCGTGCCGGGTATCAGAAGTTTTGAAAATCGTCGTCAGTATATGAGCACCTTCTGAATTTCGTTGTAGCTTTATTAATGCTATGGCGCCGTCACAGCTATCGGATCTGAAGCCGGAAATGGTGTATGGGCCCTGCTGTGCGGCCTTTAGAGTGCCGAGCTTTGTCATATTTGGCAGTGTGTTGAAGCTCTGCTCGGTGCTGTCTGCTTTTAGTTCAATTCTGCTGAGCTTGCTTGCCGGGATAACGGTCACCATCAGGGCTGTGATCAGAGTCAGTAATGTCAGGCGAATCATGGTGGGTTCTCCTTGGTAAAAAGCACAGTGGCAGGGCCAGAATAGCTATATCGAAAAGGTATTTTCCGTAACCATCATGGATCAGTTGGTACCAATCCATTCCGAGCCCCATCAGGCCGAGTCGTACAGTATTCAGATACAATACGCCCAGGCCTATAGCAGCTAGCCTCCTGTAATCATGCTTTGTCAGGTCTTCTGTCTGTTGCAGGCGCAGGCTTAACCAAAACAGTAGTGCGAGAGAAAGGTTACCGAACGCTGAGCATCCGGTCAGGATGACCAGGGCATGATTCCCCGAAGAGATCAGGTTGCCGCTGATCGATGATGGATTACCGGTTAACCAAAGCAGAGCGCCTGCCAGATGGGCATCAAGGGCTAGTATGGGTTCGGATAGCAGATATAGCGATGCCTGAATAACAGGCTCGCGACAACTGATCGCCAACATCAAGGTAGCGATCGCACGTTGCTTTGCACTGACTGTATTGACTCGCCAGAGCAGTGCAAGAGCTGTCGCTGCCAGCCAATTTATGAGCGCTACAGGGATTAGCATCAGAGCTGTAATGGCGAGTGCTAGCAGCAGTTGCCTATTGCTGGTCGCTCTTGCCGAAGGTGTTTGCAGATGCATCCGACAGCAGAGTGCTATCGCCAGCCAAACGATAAAACTGTGGTTGAAGCCCTGAGATGCGGCCGCAAAAACACCTAGATCTTGGGTTGTCTGCAAAGCGGCTGGCAGCATCGAATTAGCGATAGCTAAAAGCCAGAGAAGTGGCAGTGGGTCCTTTATAATCTGCTGTTTCATGATCAGGCCCTTAATTTGCGGCGGGCTGACTTTTCAGCACAGGCCCATTGGTACTGCAACAGAATTTCCGGCACAACCGCATCACAACTGTATTCACTTTCAATTGTTTGCTGGGCAGCTCTGGCCATTCTTGCGCGCTGTAGTTCGGTCAATTGCTGCCACTGCATTAATGCCCTTTTAAAACCCTCAATGTCTTCTGGTTGAATCAGCCAGCCGTTCTGTCCATCGCGGATCAGTTCCGGCAGCCCGCCGATGGCGAAGCTGATAACAGGGATCCCTCGACTCATCGCCTCCAGAGCTACCAGTGGCAAGCCTTCGTGCCGGCTGGTAATGCAGAGTACTCCGATCTTATGCCAGTGATGATCCATGTTGACCTGGCCAGCCATATCCAGCATTGGCTGACGGCTGATGAATTCGGTCATAGGACCATCGCCATAGACCACCGCAGGTAGGTGTACCTCGTTACATATACGGGCAAATAGGTCAGGCCCCTTTTCATGTGAGAGACGTCCTACGAAAGCAACCTGCTGACCGTTACGGCATTCCTGTTGTCCGCAGTCTACAAAGTTATGTACCTGTTGGCTTTTCACTGGCAATCGTTGCTGAATCTCTCTGCTGACACTTAGGCAGCGAGTTGCCAGTGGGCTGGTGAGCTGATCCAGAAAGCTATAAAGGCGCACCCTGCCGCGGCCCGGATCACCGGAGTGAAAAGTGGATACAACAGGGCATCCAGTCAACAGACCTGCTAGCCGTCCGATGACGCCTGCTTTATAACCGTGTGTAGCAAGCAGTGATGGCTGCTGACGTAGTATCCGGCAGAGTCTGGTAAAGGACCCCTCTGCTGAGCGGTAAGCGATACCGTAGTCGACAAGTTTTGGGTACACCGGATGAGCGGGATGCATGCGCCAGAATAGAACTTCACACTGGTATCCACGTTGTTGAATGGTTTTCGCTAGCAGCAGCAGATGACTTTCAATACCGCCTATCGTGCGACTGTCGATAAATTGAAACACGGCCCTTGGCTTCATGATCAGACTCCATAGCTGGTTATACTTTTAATTAGGCAAGGAACTGGCCAGCGCAGGTCTAATGCTCGAAAAAACAGACGGTTAGACCTTTGTGTTTTACTTGAAATCGATCAGTGAACCTTAAGGGCAATTTCAGAACTCAAATTGACGAGCTTTTCGCATTTTGCGACTCATTCCGTTATGGGGCGATGGTTTGTTTTTCTTAACTTATTGATAAATATAGTTTTTTGTAAGTGGCAGGTGTTTTGCTGTTTCTCTGGTAAGGCGAATAACAACCTACGAGGAGAAAGCGATGAAATACTTGGTTACTGGAGGTTGCGGGTTTATCGGGTCTCACTTGTGCGATGCGTTGATAATGCGTGGGCATAGCGTTCGGGTTCTGGATGATCTGTCTACCGGGAAAGTTGAAAATCTGTCTGACGAAGCACAGCTTATTGAGGGAGATGTCGCAGATCCTCAGTGCGTAAAAGAGGCTATGGAAGAGGTTGACGGTTGTTTTCACCTGGCAGCAGTTGCTTCGGTAGAGCGGTCATTTAATGACTGGAGTGGCACTCATCGAATCAATCAGTCAGGAACCATCAACGTTCTGGAATCCGCTCGCAACGGTAAAACTGGGGTCATTCCTGTGGTCTACGCATCGTCCGCAGCGGTGTATGGCGATAATGCGATGATGCCTCTGGCAGAAGCTGCTTTGCCCAGGCCTATCAGCGCCTATGGTGCTGACAAGCTGGGCAGTGAGTTTCATGCCAGGGTTGCCTGGCTGGCTCATGGAATTCCAACGGTGGGAATGAGATTCTTCAACGTTTATGGGCCCCGTCAGGATCCAAACAGCCCCTATTCTGGAGTGATTTCTATTTTTGTAGACCGGATTCTGAATCAGCAGGTACTGAAAATCTTTGGCAATGGTAAACAAACGCGAGACTTTATCTATGTCTCGGATGTTGTCGATTACTTGATGGCTGCTATGGATAACCCGGGTAAAGAGGCTTCGGTCTATAACCTCTGCACTGGCTTTTCGACATCGATTAACCAGCTGGCACAGGTGTTGTCTATGCTGGCCGGGCAGCCTCTGCTTGTTGACTACCAGCCTGCAAGAAGCGGTGATATAGCGATTTCCCTTGGTGATCCGATACGGGCGCAAAAACGCTATGGCTTTGCTGCAGGTGTTGAACTGGGCGAGGGACTGCGTCGTACTCTGGCACATCTGCGACAACCGGAAATGGAGGAGTATGAACAGTTGGCCTGACTGACTCTCCTGTTTTCGGAAATTCGGGTCAACACCGCGGATGAATCGGGTACACTGCGAGAACTTTAGTACCAAGGAGTTATCGACAGATGGAGTACCCGTCCTCCCGGTTGCCAAAAGTTGGCACCACTATTTTCAGTGAGATGTCTGCTCTGGCAGCCCAGCATCAGGCGATTAACCTGTCTCAGGGGTTTCCTGACTTCGACGGGCCGGAAGCGCTGCGTGATCGTGTCACCCATTACTTGAATAGCGGTGCCAACCAATATGCTCCGATGGCAGGGATGCCTCAGCTCCGTCAGGCTCTGGCTGGGAAAACTGCTGAGCTTTATCAGTATGCTCCATGCCCGGAGAGCGAAATTACGGTGACTTCCGGTGCTACTGAAGCTATTTTTGCAGCTATTGCTTCGGTAGTGGGGCCGGGGGACGAGGTTATCCTGTTCGATCCGGCATATGATAGCTATGAGCCGGCGATAGAGCTGAATGGTGGAGTCGCAATTCGATTGCCGCTAACTTTGCCGGACTTTTCTGTCGATTGGGATCAGTTGGAGAAGACTGTTACTAGTCGTACCCGGATGATCATCCTCAACAATCCTCATAACCCGACCGGGGCGACTCTTTCAGAGCAGGATCTGCAACAGCTGTCGGCGTTGGTGAAAGGGACTAATCTGCTGCTGTTGAGTGATGAGGTTTACGAGCACATAGTGTTTGATGGCAAACCGCACTTAAGTTTGATATCAGTGCCTGAACTGCGTCAGCGCAGTTTTATCGTTTCTTCTTTTGGTAAAACCTATCATACAACCGGTTGGAAAATAGGCTACTGCATAGCTCCAGAGCCGTTGATGGTTGAATTTCGTAAGGTCCATCAGTATCTGACCTTCAGCACCAGCACTCCAATGCAATTGGCACTGGCCGATTACATTACCGCCGAACCGTCGCACTATCAGCAGTTACCAGTGTTCTACCAGCACAAACGTGATCGCTTCAATCAGCTGATGGAAAGCAGTCGGTTTACTTTCACCCCAGCACGGGGGACCTATTTTCAGCTGATGGATTATAGCCAGATCTCGGATCTTGATGACCTGAGTTTCTGCCGTTGGCTAACGGAAGAGGTGGGGGTTGCTGCGATTCCGATATCGGTGTTCTGTCAGCAACCTTTGAATGCAAAGCTGGTACGTTTTTGTTTTGCCAAGAATGAACAGACCCTGGCGGAGGCTGCTCAGCGGTTATGCAGAATTTAACTATTGAATTGGTCCAGAGTGATCTCTTCTGGCACCAACCTGAACAGAACCGTGAACACTTTGCTAAGAAAATAGCAGCAGCTGAGGCTGAGCTTGTAGTCCTGCCTGAGATGTTTACCACTGGCTTCACTATGGCGCCGGAGGAGATTGCTGAACCTGAGAACGGTCCGACTCTAGAGTGGATGGTTCAGCAAGCTGCGGAACATGATAAAGCGGTTTGTGGCAGTGTAGTGACCCGTCTCGATGCAGGAGGTTTTGCTAACCGTTTTCTCTTTGTTACGCCAGCTGGTGAGGTCTTTGACTATGATAAACGTCATCTCTTCAGGATGGCGGGGGAGCATAAACATTACCGCTCTGGTGATGGTCGGCAGGTGATCATCTACAAAGGATGGCGGATTCTGCCGCAGATCTGCTACGACTTGCGGTTTCCGGTATTCAGTCGAAATCGTGATGACTATGACCTGGCGATCTATGTCGCGAACTGGCCGGAGGCGCGGCGACACGCATGGCGTACGCTACTGCAGGCTAGGGCGATCGAAAACCAGGCTTACGTGGTAGGGGTGAACCGTGTTGGCGTAGATGCGAAAGGACTCAGTTATAGTGGTGATACTATGTTGGTTGATTATCAGGGGCAACCAGTGATCGATCAGCCTGCGGGTAAGGCGTTCAGTCTTAATGCTGAACTTCAGGCGACCGAGTTGTCTGAGTATCGCACTAGCTTTCCTGCCTGGCAGGATGCTGACCAGTTTGAATTGAAGGGTATCTGAAGGATGACTGACGGGAGTATGAACAAAGCGATGGGATTTCAGCCGTTTAATAATGAAAATGACATTATAGAGTTTGCCTGTCAGCACTATCCGGCTTTCGCCAGTGGTGGCTTTTTCTCGGTAGAAGAGATTGGTGATGGCAATATCAATTTCGTGTATCGCGTCAGTTGTGAAGAGGGTGGGTCAGTTATTGTCAAACAGGCCTTGCCTTATATCAGAGTGATAGGTGAAGGCTGGCCATTGACTCAGGATCGTATCCGGATCGAGGCAGAGGTATTGCAGCAGCAAGCTATACATTGCGCAGACCTTGTCCCTGAAATCTACCACTGTTCTGCCGAGCGGTGTGCGATTGTGATGGAAGACATCGGTCAGCTCACCAATCTGCGAGATTTGCTGATCGCTGGAACAGAACTGCCAAAACTATCGCTTCAGATGGGGCGTTTCTTGGCGGATACGCTGTATTTTAGCTCTGACTTTTACCTTAAATCGCCAGATAAAAGGGCGTTGGTGGCACGGTTTGCTAACCCTGATCTTTGTCAGATTACTGAAGAAGTATTCTTTGGCGACCCTTATTGTGATCACCCGCGCAATAACGTCTCAGAAGGCGTTCAGACAGCAGCGAAAGCGCTGTGGCAGCGTCGGGATGTGAAGGCTGTGGTCGCTGAGTTGAAAGCGACTTTCACAAGTCATACCCAATGTTTGGTGCATGGCGACCTGCATACCGGTTCAGTATTCGCTGATCGGAATCAGACTCGGGTGATCGACCCAGAATTCGCTTTTGTTGGCCCTGCTGGATTTGATATCGGACTCTATTTTGCCAATCTTCTTTTGAATTACTGCCGTCATAGCGCACAGGAAGGCGGCGATCATTACCAGGATTGGTTGCTCGATCAGTTAGAGCAGACCTGGAATACCTTCAGTGAGCGATTCTGCTTGCATGTAGATGAGTACTCCGAGAACGCGGAGCTGGTGGTACCTGAGTATGTCGATAGCTTCTTAGCCAATCTCTTTGCTGACTGTCTCGGCTACGCGGGAACCGAGATGATTCGCCGAACAATCGGCGTGGCGCACGTAGCTGATATTGAGACGTTATCGGATAGCACTGCGAAAGCGGCCGCAGAAAACCTATCTCTCAAACTGGGTGAAACTTTGATTTTGAAACGCCGAGAGCTTCGGACGATAGCTGATCTGCGTGCTCAGATTTAGGCTGGGAAGGTGCGAATAAGTCCCACTCGTTCTCTGCGAGACCTGTAGCCTGCAGATACTAGGCACGCTTTGCAGCTAATGGCCTTGGTCCTTAGCAAAAAGCGTAACAACGTAGATGCAGGCTACAGGCCTCGCCCCATGGGGCTTAGAGGGTGATGCGTACTCTTTGTTGGCACTTTTTGACAGGTCTAGACATGCCTGCAAAGCGCCGCCGCGATCACGCGTCCCCCTCTAAGCCAGAGAGCCGGCAGGACTTAATCGCACCTTCCCTAGGTTAGGTAACTGCAAAAGGCGCTGTCATTAGCGATGACGGCGCCTGTTTTTCTCTTCTTCTTCACGAGCCGCTTTTTTCTCAGCTTCGGCTTTCTCTTCTTCGAATTTAATCTTTGCTTCCATTTCCGCCATGTGAGTTCGGATTTCATATAGCTGACGGTCGAGTGACTGGTGCTTATTCAGTTTCTCCAGATTACGGAAGCTATTCCTGAACTGGTGGATCGCCACAACAGGCCCGCTGGCAGTTTCCAGATCTATAGCTTCCATAATCTCCAGATCATAGGATGCCCGAGCATAACCAACTTTGACTTGTGTCAGGATATGCTTTGCCACATTAGGTGCCAGCTCTTTTTTAGCGGCTAGTTCTTTTACAAACTGGCCCTGCTCACGAAGTATCGCTCTGGCTCTGCGTGCTTTGTCCCTTTCCTTATAGAGTGTCATTGACCCGGCAGGGTGGGGTGTGGGTTCGACCACTTGCTCTGTTTTCGCCTGAGTTTCCGCTGCACGTTCCTGATTGGCGGATGAGTTGTCCAGTTCCAGAATTGTGGCCCATCGGCGTTTGAGATAAGCAGTAAGCAGTTTTTGCAGTTCGGGGATATACAGCTCTGGCGGAATGTTGTCCAAAAGGTGTTCCGCCCGGCGCACGTTATCTTTCAGCTGCATCAGTAGCAGGCGTTTGGCACGTCTCTGGTTCTCGATGCCCTGGATAACGTAGGCGGCAATTGCCAGTACGATGACGACACCTAAAATCAATAGCGCTATCTCGGTAGGACTCATGCTGTCTGCTCAACTATCCGCTGTAAAAAACCAATGTATGAAGTTGTTGATTCTATAGGAAAAAAAACAAAAAAAACGCTTGACGATATAAAAATATGGCAATAGTATACGCCGCGCATTTCGGGGATGCCCGGAGCGCAGGTCTGTCCCATTCGTCTAGTGGCCTAGGACACCGCCCTTTCACGGCGGTAACAGGGGTTCGAACCCCCTATGGGACGCCAATGCGGGAATAGCTCAGTTGGTAGAGCACAACCTTGCCAAGGTTGGGGTCGCGAGTTCGAGTCTCGTTTCCCGCTCCAATTATTCGTGGTTGGAAAGTAAGGAAAAAGCACTGTCGCGAGGCTGCGCGCCCCGGTTCGGTCACGTTTCCGCTCCAATCAAGCGATTGGGAGAAAAGGAAAAAGCACTGTCACGAGGCTACGCGCCCCGGTTCAGTCACGTTTCCCGTTCCAATCCCTTTTGATTGGAAAGTAAGGAAAGCGCACTGTCGCGAGGTTACGCACCCCGGTTCAGTCACTTTTCTTGCTCAAATCTCTCTGGTTAGAGAGTAGGGCAGCAAATGTCCTTCGGTAGTCCGAGAAAATAGTGTGTCCCGTTCGTCTAGTGGTCTAGGACACCGCCCTTTCACGGCGGTAACAGGGGTTCGAACCCCCTACGGGATGCCATTGCGGGAATAGCTCAGTTGGTAGAGCACAACCTTGCCAAGGTTGGGGTCGCGAGTTCGAGTCTCGTTTCCCGCTCCATTCAAGCGATTGAGAGAAAAGGAAAAAGCACTGTCGCGAGGTTACGCACCCCGGTTCAGTCACTTTTCCCGCTCCAATCACTCAGGGTTGGGAGCTTCTGTTTTAAGAAGCAGGGCATCAAATGTCCTTCGGTAGTCCGAGAAACAGTGTGTCCCGTTCGTCTAGTGGTCTAGGACACCGCCCTTTCACGGCGGTAACAGGGGTTCGAACCCCCTACGGGATGCCATCGCGGGAATAGCTCAGTTGGTAGAGCACAACCTTGCCAAGGTTGGGGTCGCGAGTTCGAGTCTCGTTTCCCGCTCCAATCCCTTTTGATTGGAAAGTAAGGAAAAAACACTGTCGCGAGGCTGCGCGCCCCGGTTCAGTCACGTTTCCCGCTCCAATCTCTTCATGTTTTTCATCGTTAAGAAATGGCTACTAAGCTCGCCAGGCTACGCGCCCCGGTTCAGTCATCTTCCTGCTCCAATCTCTTCATCTTTTTCATCGTTAAGACATAGCTACTAAGCTCGTGAAGCTGCGCGCCCTAGTTCAGTCACCTTCCTAATGCCCTCAACTTTTCTTTTTTCATTTCGCTCTGTCATCGAGTCTGCTTTTGAAAAGTGCTTATCGTGATAGTTGGATCTGTTCTCTATGTCTTGGATAGGAGGGCAACTATTACTGCGTTGAGCATGGGTAGCTATCTATAGGGTGAGATGAAATTGGTTATTGGGTAGGCTTCGGATTGCCGTTATTTTCTTCTCCTTATATGTGTCTTTTGCTCTCAGAAATACTGCAACCGGCGTGGTTTGGAGGCTGTAGCATTCTTCGTTTCACCATCGTAAGTACTCGTTGGAAATGGATGCTAAAAAAGTTACAAAAGGGTGTTGACCACTGCGGCTGCTCTCCGTATAGTACGGCCCTCCTCTGGTGAGGAGGAAAGAAGTGTCCCGTTCGTCTAGTGGTCTAGGACACCGCCCTTTCACGGCGGTAACAGGGGTTCGAACCCCCTACGGGATGCCATTGCGGGAATAGCTCAGTTGGTAGAGCACAACCTTGCCAAGGTTGGGGTCGCGAGTTCGAGTCTCGTTTCCCGCTCCAATCGAACGATTGGGAGAAAAGGAAAAAGCACTGTCGCGAGGCTACGCGCCCCGGTTCAGTCACTTTTACCGCTTCAATCCATTATGATTGGGAGCTTCTTTTTTAAGAAGCAGGGCATCAAATGTCCTTCGGTAGTCCGAGAAATAGTGTGTCCCGTTCGTCTAGTGGTCTAGGACACCGCCCTTTCACGGCGGTAACAGGGGTTCGAACCCCCTACGGGATGCCATTGCGGGAATAGCTCAGTTGGTAGAGCACAACCTTGC